>OMCO01000517.1_pt1 | contig 12897 bp, 7 predicted proteins | sample 1645031 | NCBI WGS metagenome assembly OMCO01 (sample SAMEA103958146, study PRJEB25191) | human gut metagenome
CTTCCGGCAGGAAGCCCGCTTCGTCCTGTGTGCAGGCGCCCAATAAGAGGGCGAGCGCTGCAAGTGCAAAAAATCTTATCCTCATAATATCTGTTATTTTATTACTCTGGTTCTTTTCGTTGCGGGCGTAACTTTTCCGCCCGACGGTTTACTGCTTCCTCAAGGTAGGCAATGCTCCTTTAAGTTCGTAACGCCACCTTGAGCCTGCGTTCTGCAAGGCGGTGTTCATGGCATCGACGGCTTTCTGCCAGGTAACGACAGAGCCGTCCACCTTCGTGGCTCCGGTGCTTTCCCTATTGTAGCCGATGCCTTGTTCATGATTGTTCTTCCAATAGCCGGCGGTCACGGTGGTGTAGTTATTTCCCAAAAAGCCGCCGATATGTACTTTGCCAGTGCTACTACCCGTACTGGTTACGTTGCCCGTGGCATAGCAGGCAAGGAGGCTGCTTCCTGCGTTCATTCCCACCAGACTGCCGCCAGCGATATTCTTTGCGGGGTTTATTTCTATGGTCACGTTGCCCGTGGCATAGCAAGCGGTCAGGGTGGCACTCGAATTCGTCTGACCTGCCACGCCGCCGACATAGTGCGTTCCCTTCACTGTGGCAGAGGAACTGCATCCGGTGATGGAACCGCCTATTTGAGCACCCACCACACCGCCGACATACACCGTGCCGCTGACGCTGCCCGACACCGAGCAGTTTTCAATTGTGCCCCAGCTATATCCTACCACGCCGCCAATACTGCCGCCATATATTTGATTGCTTGTTATCTGTACGCCCTCCATCACCACGTTCTTCACCGTACCAGCTCTATTGAGCCAGCCGAACAGACCCGCATATTCGTCATTTGTCGTAACGGTCAGCCCCGTGATGGTATGGCCGCCGCCGTCGAAAGTGCCTTTGTATGAGTTATCGAAGCTTGTGCCTATCGGCGTCCAGCCTTTGCCCGTCAAGTCAATGTTTTTGTCGAGGGTAATGTTAATGTCGGTCTTACCTCCGTTCACTAATTCGGCTATATTCATCAGACCATCGGCGGAGGTCACGGTGTAGCTGCCGTCGCTCTCTATGGTATAGCCCAGGTCTTTTGCCGCAGCGAGGGAGACGGTGTAGGTATATTCACCGCCCGCCTGCCAGTCGGTAGCATTCTTCATCTTATAAACGAAGGTCTTGCCGTTGGTGAAGGTGCAGGTGATAAAGGTAGTGCCAGCTGCCACATTTTGCGGGGCTACGATGGCGGTGTAGGTGTTGCTGCCCTTGTCATACGGGACGATTATATCCGGGTTGTCGCCTTCGGTGGAGAGGCCCGTCAGCTGCACGGATGCCAGCCCCTCGGTGTAGTCCGTCAGAACGATGGTTACCCGCGCCGTGCGGTGGGTGAAGCGGAGCGTGGGGCTACCATAGGTCACCGTCTGTCCGTCGGCTACGATGAGGTCGCTGCCCTCGAAGTCTTTCCGGGCACTTTGGTTGGCTTTTACCTTCACAGCAGAAGGGGTTGTCTCGCCAGCGGTGTAGGGCCACCACGCTGTGACGGTGATGTCTTTGCGGTTGGTCCAGTAGTGCGGGTCGGTGGAGGTCAGCGTGGCGCTGGTGGGGGCGGCAGTGGAGGGCGTCACGTTGTACGTCTTCACCGTGCCGTCCATCAGGACTGCCACGCTCTGCACACCCTCCCAATTGCCGTCCACTGGGGCACGGGTGCCGGCGGTGGCTGTCGCGACGGGATTCAGCCCCGTGGCGGTGAAGACGATGGGTGTGCCTTCCGCCCCTTCCGGCAGGAAGCCCGCTTCGTCCTGCGTGCAGGCGGCAATGCCGAGCAGCAGGGCTATGGCTGCAGATGTATGGATGATTGTTCGTTTCATGATGCGTGTTGTTTAGGGTTCGTTATTGTTTCTTTTGCAATACGGGCAGACCGTCGGTGCCGAGTACCCACTGGTAGTCGCCAGCGGTGAGGGCGGTGTTCATGCCGTCGACGGCTGTCTGCCATTTCACTGTCGCGCCGTCCACCTTCGTGGCATCTACCGTTCCTCCAAAATTACGGAATTCTCCTCGCTCGGCATTGCCTCCCCAATAACAGGAAGTTATAGTATTGTAGTTGAAACGCACTATAGCTCCAGATTCATAATCTTTCAATGTGCCGTCAAACCAGCAAGCTGTGATACTGCCATAATTTAAATCGGCTATACCACAAGTTCTACCATATGCAGAAATTTTTCCCGTCACAGAGCAGGCAATGATTTGACCATTATTTTGATCCACTATTCCAGCTGCTGATCCATTATTGCCATATAGATTCACATCTATGAGTTGTAGGTTCTTTATCACACCACGTAAATTTAATAACCCAAAAAGTTCAGTAGTCGCTGCTGAAAAGTTTAATCCCGTAATGCGGTGTCCCTGCCCATTAAAGACGCCGGAGTAACCTGGCCATGTGCCTATCTGTGTCCAATCCTTACCCGTCAGGTCGATGTCGGCGGTGAGGGTGCAATTTATCGATTCGTCCTTTTGTGCGGCTTTGTTCCATGCCAGCAGGCCGTCGGCGTTATAGACCGTGTAACTGCCGTCGTTCTGTATAGAATAGCCTAAATCCTCAGCCTCGCCGCTTTCGCCGCCACCGTCAGCCCAGTCACCGATGGTGCAACCCTCTAACGTCAAGCCGGTGGCGTTCACCTTGACGGTGTATTTATAGCGGTTGCCAGCCTCTAATACGACGTTGTTCTGCGGGCGGAAGTAGAAGGTGCCGCTGCCGAGTTCCACCCGGATGAACGGCTTGCCTGCCGCAACGGTCTGCGGGGCGGTCAGTGCCTCGTAGGTGTTGCCGCTTGCGTTGTAGGTCTTGATGGCGGTCGGGTTGCCGTTATCGGCGGACAGGCTCACGAGGATCACCGTGGCACCGGCAACGCTCGTGAATCCCGTGCCGGGCTTCAGTTCGATTGTCACGCGTGCCGTGCGGTGGGTAAATTCAAGAGTCGGGTTGTTAAATTCCACCTTCCGGTTCTCAGCAGAGATGAAGTCGCTGTTCTGGAAGTCAGCCAATTTGCTTTGGTCTTCTGCCACCTTCACGGCAGGCATCTGTGTGATGTCGGCATTGTTGAAGGGCCACCATGCCGATATGGTAATCGGGTCGCGGCTGGTCCAGTAGTACGGGTCGTTCTCGCGTGAAAGCGTGGCACTCTTGAAATCGGTAGAAGCCGTTACGGTGTATTCCTTTACCGCATCGCCCATCTTGAGTGCCACGGAAGTGACACCCAGCCAGTCGCCGTCCACAGCGGCACGGGTGGAAGGGGCTGCCAGCGGCGTTGCCTCTACGGACAATCCGGTGGCACGGATGATGACGGGGTATTCACCTTCGGGCAGACGGTTATCGCCAGCAAGTTCGTCCTGCGTGCAGGCGGCGAGGGCGAACAGCAGTGCGGTGGCTGCGGGGATAAATAATCTATGTCTCATAAGTCTTTATTCTAATCGATTAATTATTAACATCCTACAGGTCAGCACCCACATCTCCACCGTCTATATCGTTCCACTTTGCAATGGTGGCTTCGCTGACTTCAAGGACTTTGTTGCGTACCTTGACGGTATAGGTATGGTTTCTACCCGCCAGCAGTGCGCCGTCGGGCACGGTAAGTGTGGCATGATATTCCTGACCTTTGTAATTCACAACCAACGGCAGTGATGCAACTGTCTGCGGGAAGAGGATGATTGATGACGTGAGAACGCCGTCTGCCAAATTCATGGCCAGTTCTCCGGTCTGTGCCCCGTTGTCTGCGGTGGCAATACCGTCGGCCGTGTTGAACGTACCGGTGAGTAACAATCCGCCCAGCGTGTAACGTTCAGGCTTGACCACGCTGAAATCCACGCCGTCGCCCGCCTCGAAGGTAAGGGTTATCCGGCTCATGCGGTGGTGGAAGGAGTTGTCTTCACCGCCTTTGCCGGTTTTGTCGGTGAAGCTCACTACCGGGCTTTTTTTGTCTCCCGTGGCTCCTGTGGCAAAGAGGAAGTCAATGGCAGACTGATTCTGCTGCGCCGTGGCATCGGTCGTGGCTGCGAGGATACCTCCCGCCGCGTTGTACGGATAGTAGGCGCGGAAAGTATGGGCCTTTGTATCTTCGATATAGATGACCTTTCCTTCTGCCTCAAATTTCCCGTTTTTCAGGATGAAAGGCACGTTGCCGTACTGGGAATCGTTGCCGATGTCGGTGATGCCGATACGGTCGCCGCCAGTCCAGGTAGTTCCGCTGGCGCGGGTGGCGGGGGCGATGTCGGCGGTAAACTGGGCGGCCACGGGGTCACCGTTCAGGTTCTCGTTGTCGTTGTTGCAGGCTACCAGTGCGAGGGCGAGCATCGCAAGTGCAAAAAATCTTGTCTTCATTATATCTGTCATTTTATTAGTTACAAATCGGCATTTACATCATCACCTTTCACTTCTTCCCAGCCGTTGATTTCGGCTCCGTCCACTTCCATGCCTTCGGGAGTCTCAACCAGCGTTCCGCCGAGGGTCAGCGATTCGCCCTTTCCGGTGTTGAAATCCTTGAGGGCTTCCGTGAGGTCGCTTTTCAGCGTGGTGGGGCTCGGGTTGCCGTCAGCATAGCGGATTTCACCCGTCAGCAGTTGTTCCGTGCCGGTCACACCCAGCAGCCGCACCGTGGCTTTCCACTTGCCGGCATCGTCACCTTCGGTAATCTTGGTGAAGGGCAGCACGACGTTTGAAGCGGCTCCGTAGGTATCGGTAGCGAAGTCGAGTGTTCCGGCTGCACCCGTCAGATGGGCAACAATCTCCGTGATGCGTCCGGCGGCATCACCCGTCGGTTTGATGATGAGCGTCAGTTCGCGTACCTGCTGCTTCATTGCGGCGGTCAGCGGATAGTCCTTGTCTTTCTCGATGGTCACCTGTTCCGTATAGGTGAAGAACCATCCCGGGGCATTGTTCACAAAGGTATCCGTGCCTGCCCGGGTTCCCGTGGCTGCGGCAATGGTGGCTGTGGTGCCGTTCACCGTGATTCCTTCAGTCGGGTTCCACACCGCAAGGGTGTAGCTGCCCGGAGCAAACAGATGGTCGGGGGCATGGGTGGCGGAAGTCTCCGTACCCGTATAGTCACCCATGGTGACCGTCCACGTGGCAGGTATGTCGATACCCTCACCGCGGGCCGACCAGTCGGCTGTCACCGCAATCTTCCCGCTGTCGGGGTGTGGCGTGTCATAGAGCGTGTCCTTCACGCAGGAAGAGAGCAGCACGGCGGCTGCCATTCCCATCATATTTATATATTGTCTTGCTTTCATATTCTATTCCTCCGTGTTAGAATAACTTCCATACCAATGTCACACCGGCATTGATGGGGCCCCACCAGTCCTTTGTTTCGTTGCCGCGGCGTACACGTACACCGTCGATGACTTCATATTTTTCGAAATCGGCATTCAGGTAGCCCAGACCGAGGTTGAAATCAAGAGCCAGTGCCTTGTTCAGCCGCAGCTGATAGCCGGCGGTGATGCCGCCACCCATCAGGTCGCCCTGCTTGCCTGCTTCGGAGAACTTGTAGTTGAACTGTCCGGCCTTGAACATCGCGCCCAGATACCAGGCTTTCTTCTCACCCATATAGTAACGCACTTCCGGAGCCACTTCCCAGAGTGCATAGCGGCGGTCCTTGTCACTCCAGCTCCAAGAAGTCCACGAGCCGTTTACGGCAATGCCCCACGATGGGCAGATGCGCCATTCAAGTCCTAAATCGGGTGTCAAGGTAGCCCAACGCAGCAGGTTGGCACGCAGGGAGAGATGATGATCATTTGTAATTTTAGTTTCCGACGGCGTGTCGGCAAGTGTATTTTGTTGAGCGGCTTTCTCGGCTTCTGCCTTTTCAGCGGCAAGTCGGGCTTCTTCCGCCTTGCGCTGCTCTTCGGCAAGTCGTTCCTGTTCGGCACGCTTCTCGGCTTCCAGTCGTTCGGCTTCCGCCTTGCGTCGTGCTTCCGCTTCCGCATCCGTCACGGCTGTTTCCTTGACCGGTACCGTCAGGCGCACAGTGACAAAGTCTCCCTCTGTCGCATGGTTGCGGGTGATAAAGTTTTCTTCCTTGATTTCCGCACGGATAATCAGTTCGGATTTCACACGGTTGGCACGGATCTTCGCCGTGGCAAGGTTCTCGGTTTCACTGCCCAGCGAGTTGCAGTAGCCGTCAACCAGCAGCGGCAGCCTGCCGTCAAGAATGTCCGTTCTGTTGCGCTCGATGCATTCCAGCAGGCGGGCAAGTTCCGTGTCATTGCCATTCCAAGGCACGTAGAACATGTCCTTCTGCGTAACGAACCGGAAGGTGTAGGTCGTGTCTGCTTTCTGCTGCGCAATGACAGGAAAAGTTACCGTCATCAGCCACAGAAACAGGGTGAGAAAAGTGATTTTTCTGCTCATATAAACTTGAATTTATTATCTTTGTCTTCTCCAAAGGTAATAAATGCCATTCAGCGCCCAAAATATTACAAAAACTTTTTCTGTTGAAATACAGCGTTTTATAAAAATTGTCGTTTGAGCACTTTTCAAATTGTCGTTTGAGCACTTTTTTTTGTCGAATTAGCACTTTTTTGTCGCTTGAGCACTTTTTGAAAATGAGCTTCTGAGACCTTTTTCATCGGCTTTTTACCACACAAATTATTCCAGATTTGCTTTTTTCCACTTGCCAGGCGTACATCCTTCCTTCTCTGTAAATGATTTGATAAAGTTACTGCGGGAAAGAAAACCGGAAGACTCAGCCAGCTTCTGTATATTGATTTCCGGATGCTCCTTCAGTATGTTTTTCGCATACTCCAACCGGAGACCGGTTATCCATTCGCGGAATGTCATTTTATACGTAGTCTTGATATAAGCGGAAAGATAGGTACGGTTCGTATGAAGTATTTCGGACAGTTCTTTTATGGTAAGTCCCTGCTGGACATAGCCGTCTGTCTTTATCCAGTTGGCCACTTTCTCTATAATTTCTGTATAGGACACTGGAACTTCTTTCTCAGAAACTATTTCAGGTTCTGTTTCCGTATCTGTCAGAAGTTCTTCTTCAGACTGTATATCTTGCTCAAAAGCATTTTCCACCTGTTCATAGAACAGCAGGTAGTTCTGATAGCTGTAGAAAAGATAGCTGTAGAACGGTATTGACGACAAAATCCAGATAAAAACATATTTGTCTGGCAGAAATGTCAGCAATCCGCATCCGACACCGAAGATAACAGCCCAATAAGTGAATATGGAAAGCCATTCGATATATGTGCCTATATCATCCGCCTGAGTTTCATTGAAAATCCGAATGGCTCTACGATATGCAATTATGACTCTGCGAGCTAAAACGATTCCAAAAACGACTAACCATACAGCTAAAGCAAATAAAGAGATTTTTTGCATGATTCCGCTTGGCAACAGGAACAACACAACTCCGGAAAGAGTTGAGAATATAATCCATAAAATGATATGTGTCCACACACGCCGTTTGGTAATGTAAAAACGATCAAGCAACATTATCAATGCCGAACTGAACAGAGAATAGCACAGGAAGTATGTGGACATGTTCATCAATATGGCAGAATCCGCATTTTTGAATCGGATACCAAAGAAGAAATGTACCGAATAGTTTGCCGAAAGCAGTAGCATAGCTATACCCATAATCTGTCGGGAGCGGAGATAATTCTTGAAAATTTTCTTTTCAGGAGTCTTTGCAAACAAAAAATAAAAGCCGAAGAATAACATCAACGGCAGTGCGGTATAAAGTGAAAAACTGTATATAGATGGTTCCATTGTTATGCTTATTTGATTTTGATACAAAGTTACGTCTTTTTCTTCACAAATAGACACATAATCTATGATTTAACGTTATAGATTCGGTCATATTAGATTGAAAAATTATTAGAATTAAAGCCAGTGGTGAAAAATTCAACCACTGGCTTTTTCTGTCAAGACTTCGATATTAAAGTTTTACACCTTTGGATTCCGATAAACCGGGTCTCCCTATAATTAAATGACTGCGTACAAAGTCCACGTGCGGGCTTTCCGGCTGTTGTTCCGTCTGTTTTTTCTCGTTGCCTTGCCGGTTCTCTTCTGTGTTTTCCTGAGCCGGAGCCAGCTCAAGCTGTATCTTGCGGTCCAGTGCGGCGAGTTCGGACTTCAGCTGTTTCAGCTCGTCCTCCTTCTTCCACACCTTGCCCGCTATCTCCTGCAACTGCGGAATCTCCTTTTCCAGCACTTCGTTCTTAGACTTGTACTGGTCGATGATGGTCGGAATCCTCTCCAATGCGTTCAGAAAGTTTCGTGCGGCAGCAATCGGGTCTGCCATCGCCAGATGCCCGTTGTTGTAGGTGTACTTGTAGTTCCCCTCCACCACGAAGCGGTTGTCGGTGAACTCCAGACCTTCTTTGAGTGTCCTCTCGCTGACCACCTTTATCGGAAAGCCGTAAAGTTCCCCGACAGCCTTGTACAGTCCACCAGTCGTGGCGTTCTTGGCGATTTCCTGCAAACGCTTACCGATGACCTTCTCATCCGTTGAATCCACGCCGTCCACCTTGACAAGATTAAGGCGGCTGCCTTCCTTATCAGTCTGCACAACGGAAAGAAAACGGTTCCAGTCTTCCGTCATGGCTTCGATGAAAGCCGTGTTGTTGCGCAGTTCTCCCGTCTTGGATTCCAGCTTGAACTCCGAATCGCGCTTGCCCTTGCCCCACGACTTGCGTTCCCCTTCGAGCGAGGCGATACGCTTCTCTAATTTCGCCTTATCCAAAAGGTCGGTATTGCCGGAGAGCAACGCCATATACTCCGAGAAGTTCATACCCGATTTTTCGTCCATTGCTCCCTCGTCGATGGTACGTGCGCCCATCGCTCCACTTTTGAGCTGCGATATGAACGTCTGCTTGCAGTGCAGCAGATTGAACTTGTAGCTGTCCAGCGACTTTTCCACCGCGTAGATGATGATATCCACGTTGTTCTCGGCAAAATGCTTAGCAATCTCGTTCCCGGCTCTAACACCCCGTCCGTCACGCTGTTGCAGGTCGGACGGTCGATCGGGTAGGTCAAGGGCATTACTGCCCTCTTCCCCCCTCAGAACCGTACGTGAGAGTTTCCCCTCATACGGCTCAAGCTTTTCTAAATCTCTATTCTTATATAGAGACCGGCTCATACTACTTCTTTCTGTTGTCATTGGATTTGAGGGATATTTTGAAACATTCGTCATGAACCAATATATTGCACTTTCGTCCTTTTTGAACGGTTGGCAGTACATTCCATGCCTTGTGCGTATCTATCGGCTCTCCACATATTGGACATATTCTCCCTTGCTTTTCCCATAGGTGAAGCAAAGATTTACGTCCTTTTAGTGATACAAGCATTTTCGACTTCATTCTCTTGTTGAAGTATAAACGACAATCCGTGTCAAATGGATTCATATCTCCTTTAATCTGCGTATATGGCAGGAAAGGGAATGAAGACGAGAGCGTCAGCAATGTTAGCTGGTCATCCTTCCCATTTGACTTCTTGAACTTGGCAGCAAATGTCCAACTATTACCTCGGATGTTATGCCAATAACGGTCTTTAATCCATCGCTTCCCTTTCTTGGAATGGCGACGTTTAGCCCATTGCCATAGGGAGAGGAATATTTGATGGTCAATTCTGTGAAAAGAATCACGCGTTGCACCATGCTGATAATAAGCTCCCCAACCTCGGATTTTAGCGTTCAACATTCTGATTAAAGACTCCTGCTTACAACCCTTATTGCCTTTTATCACCTTACGGATATTCTCCATAAAGCGTTTTTCGGCTTTCTTGGTCGGCTTGGTCAATATTTCATTGCCGTATTTGCGGATATTAAAACCAAGAAAATCGAACCCGTCACGAATGTTGGTTATCACCGTCTTTTCTTCAGACAGGGTAAGCCCTCTTTCCGCCATGAACTCGGCTACCAAAGGCTTGATTTCGTTTTCAAGCGTTTCTCTGTTCTCACAAGTGATGATAAAGTCATCGGCATAACGTACCAGATTCACCATTGGAGAATAATGTTCCCCTTTTATGGTTCTTCTTTTATATCTCTCTGCGAGAACTTTCTGCAATCCGTCTAATGTCATATTGGCAAGCGTGGGAGAGATTATACCACCTTGAGGTGTACCCTCCTCTGTCGGGAACATCTGTTTATTAAAGATATAGCCACATTTCAACCATTTTCGGAGCATCGCCTTATCCATCGGAATGTTGACGAGTAACCATTCATGGCTGATATGGTCAAAGCACCCTTTTATATCCCCTTCCAAAATCCATTCGGGAGAATAGCCTTTTCGAAGGATATTATGACATTGCGTTACTGCATCCATACAACGACGTTCCTTACGGAATCCGTATGAACGAGTATCGGCTGTCGTCTCAGCTACTGGTTCCAATGCCATGAGGTAGAGTGCTTGCATGGCTCTGTCTTTTAATGTAGGTATTCCCAATGGGCGCAGTTTGCCATTACTCTTTTTGATGTGAACTCTTCTCAAGGGCTTCGGCTGATAGCCTCTGCGTCTGAGGTCGTTTATTGCTTGCATTTTTGTTTCGGGTTTCTCCCATGTTTCCATGTCAACCCCAGGGGTATTACCCCCTCCGTTAGAAGTAACCCTCTTTACGGCTAAGGCTTTTGCGTAAAAAGAGTGGGTCAGCGTCCACTGCAAGGATTTCACCTTGTTGTGTTTGCCGTCCTTTTGAGCCTTTACAATACGTGCTTGTAGCTTTCTAACAGACAGCTCTGCCTTAGTCCAGTCAATGCTGTCCCAAAGCGTTTGCTGATTGTCAGCAGGTGCACACGATGTTTTGTTCTCGTTCATTTGCTTTCCTTCTTTTGAAAGTTCTAAAAGTTAATTGTAAAGAATCACCATTTGACAACACTCGACTTGCTTGCCTTCCGAATGTCGTCACAGAAGTCTGCCCACTTTCGTGTCGGATGATGTTGTCTGCACCAGCTCGTGATGTCGACTCAATCCGTATCCGTTCCATTACAGAACGGCATTCGCTTTTTCTGTTATCTTATACCTGCATACCATTCAGCGTTCATTACTGTCTGCTTACCTATCAATCTGTATGACAGGAGATATACAGGCTTACCATGTTCCACATAGATAACTGACGGATAGGTTAGGTTCTGTCTCATCCTCCGGCGGTGCTTGTGTCCGTGTAATCCTACCATGGAGAGGATTAGCCGACCGCTTCCCCTTTGGGGAGAGTGTATCAGTATCTTACACTCTTTCGTGACATTACGAAGTTTACTAACAGTTCGCTTACGCTAACCATACTATCCAGCCTCGCCACTCTACGGTATGATACTAACCGTACTTGACTTTCCCTCACGGTGCTGTCTCGTCTTACGAAAGTGTACTTTGTCCCAACCGCTTAATACAGCATTAAGGTGCATCGGTCGGTAGGCTACCGCTGACGGAACAGCGGGTTAAAGCTGATACTCGTAAGTATCATTCTAACAATTATCTATGCGACTTCATGTCGCACCCACGGTGTATCAAGGTGATGGATGGCGACGCATCTTTTCTGCGCATTCACGCCCGTTCCGAGCATACTTGTGGAGCCGAACAGCACTCGCACTGTCCCTGCGTTCATGGCATCTATCACCGCCTTACGAGCCTTATCCGTCTTACACTCCTGAATGAAGCGCACCTCACTTGCCGGTATGCCGTAATCCTCCACCAACTTGCGTTTTATCTCGCTGTACACGTTCCATCCTTCCCCCGGCTGATATGTACCCAAGTCGGAGAACACGAACTGCGTTCCTTTGTGCGCATCGTACTTGTGGTAATACTCTGCAATCATCTTGGCACAATGGCTTGCCTTGTTGTCGGGATGGTCCTCGTAGTTCGGGTCTATCATGCGCATATCAAGAGCCATCTTTCTCGCGTAGTCGGTGGCGATGAGCATCTTCGCCTTTTCCTCCGTTTCCGACAGGGGTAACCTGCCAAGCAGAGTGGCATCGCCGGTTTTGGCAAACTGCATCAGCTTCTGTATGAAGTCCTCCTGCTCCGGTGTGGGCGGTATGTGGTGCAGTATCTCATTCTTGTTTGGTCTGTCCACACCTACATCCTCCGCCGTGCGGTAGTCGGTAATCTCGTTGTAGAAGGCGGCAAGCTCCGGCACCTTGATGAAATAGCGAAAACGCTCCTTCTGAACGATATTGTTCGTTACGTTGAACTCAAAATCGGTCGTCTTTTTGGCGAAGATGGCAGCCCAAGCATCGAAACAGCGGATGTCCTGCCGTTCCAGTTCGTTGGGGCGCAGGTATTTGAAGAGCAGGTACAGTTCCGTCAGACTGTTGGAAATGGTCGTGCCCGAAAGGAACGTAGCCCCCAAGTCCTTGCCCGTGCGTTCCTGTATGGTACGGATGGCAAAGAGCATATTCAGAGCCTTCTGGCTTCCTTCCGAGTTTCCCAATCCCGCCACACGGTCATGACGGGTGTTGAAAGTCAAGTTCTTGAACTGGTGACTCTCGTCAATGAAGATGTGGTCGATGCCCATCTGCTTGAAGTCCACCACATCATCCGTGCGGGACTTGATAGCGTGTTCCACCTTCTCCAGCTTCGCCACAAGGTTGTGCTTGCGCTTCTCCAGCCCTTTCAGCATCGCCCGCGACACGTTCTTGCCCTGCTGCCGCAAGACTTCGAGGTTTTCCTCCACCGTGTCAAGCTCCGCCTGCAGGATGCGCTGCTGCAACTCCGGCGACTGCGGTATCTTCCCGAACTGGTCGTGCGACATGATGACGCAATCATAGTCGTTGTTCTTGATGTTGTTGAAGAAACGCACGCGGTTGGCGGTCGAAAAGTCCTTCTCCGAAGCGTACAGAATCCTCGCGTTGGGATATGCCGCTTGATAGGTGGCGGCAATCTCCGCAACATTGGCTTTCAGCCCGATAATCATCGGCTT
>OMCO01000541.1_pt1 | contig 12485 bp, 9 predicted proteins | sample 1645031 | NCBI WGS metagenome assembly OMCO01 (sample SAMEA103958146, study PRJEB25191) | human gut metagenome
CCAGGATTTACCTGCCCTCCGACTTGCAGCCGGAGGATGCCGCGCTGGTGCTGGCCCACGAGCGCGCCCATATCCGGCGGGGCGATACCGTCTGGAAGGCGCTGGCCTATGTGCTGCTGAGCGTGTATTGGTATCATCCGCTGCTGTGGCTGGCCTATTGGCTGTTCTGCCAGGACGTGGAGCTGGCCTGCGACGAGAAGGTAGTGTCGGAGTTGACCCCGGCGGAGCGCCGCCGGTATGCCGGACTGATGATCACCTGCGCTGCGCCCAATGCGCCGGTGCCCGGCTTCGGCAGCTATGGGCTGAAAACCAGAATTCACACCGTTCTGTGCTATCGCAAGCCGCCCAGATGGGCGACCCCGGTGTTCCTGGCGGCGCTGGTGGTGGCCTCGGTCTGCTTCCTGACGGATGCCCGGCCCGCCTATTCTCCGTCCGTCCACTCGGCGGCGGACCAGTTCTTCCAGGAGCTGACCGCCATCGCGGCAGTGATAGAATAAAAGCCGAAGCCACCGTGCGAAAAAAGTCGTGCGGTGGTTTCGTTCTTTTTACTTGACAAAAGCTTCTACATTTCGTAGAATTATGGTAGCTCTACGGGTGTAGAAGGATAAATTTAACACATTTTTAGAAAGGAAATGAAAGAATGAAGAATCACGCTTGCAAAAAATTTGTCTGCCTCCTTTGCGCCGTCCTGCTTCTGGCAGCGGCAGTGGTGCCCGCTTACGCGGATGATGATTCCATCTCGGTCAGTTCCAACCCCGTCACCGACGGCAAAACCTGCGGCTCCTGCGGCCTAAACTCCATGGTCCCCACCGGGGCAACGAGATCAACTAATACGCAAGTGACTGTTTCAGCATGTGCGAGTACTGGTTATACGACATCACCGCATATTCACACCGTTATAACAACTTATGCGACTTATGTGTGCACCAATTGTGGCAGTTGGGGTGAGATGGTGACTGGCAGATCGTATGTATGCCCGATTGCTTGAAGGGGGAAACGATGAAAAGTCTCCGCCGGTTAGCAGTGGCAGCGGTGATATTTCTGCTTGCCTTGGGCTGCGGTTCCTGGGTGACGGCGGAGGAGCCAGAGGTCACGCTCTGGGTGGTCACGGAGAGAACTCAGGAAACAGGAATGAATAAAGTTGTCCAGGAGGCAATGGAGGAATTCTCTTGGAAGCATCCCAATGTGTCTTTCAACCTGGAGATTCTTCCTGTTGGTGATCAGGACCGTGCCCGCCGGATGGAGGAAATCTGGGAGTTGATAGAGCATGGTGGTGGGCCGGATGTTTTGCTTTTGCCTACGAAAGCCATTGCAAGCCAGGGCACGAGGAGCAAGGGAATCCAGCCGTTAGTCACAAGCGTTCCCTATGCCATGCGCCAGGGGAGATTCCTGGATATTTCCCAGTATTACGACAAAGACGAAGGGCTGGATAAGGATGGCCTTCAGCAGGCTGTGGTGGATGCAGGCTGCGTGGGAGATAGCCGCTTCTTGCTGCCGCTCTGTTTTAATTTAAATGCCTATTACTTCCTGAGTGATGGCGCTGAATCAGATTTGCGCTCGGATATGACAGTTTTGGAAGTAATGGATTACGTTCTTCGTTCTGATGATTCTTTCCTTGCGAAGGTGTTAACGACCAATTCAGCGGCAATGTACCGCCCGGAGATGGTCTTTTCCAGTTTGATTGACTACGATACCGGCAGGGTAACGCTTTCACTTGGAGAGGCGGAGGAATTCTTTGACCGCTTCCAAAGGCTGCGTGAAATGACGGATGAGAGGGAAACGGAGGACTATCTGCCGGGCAGCTCCACAATCTGGGGATATGTTAAGTCACCTGCGTCAAAACGTACGGTGTATCCCTGTTATTTGGAGGGATTGTCCCACGTGATGGCGCTCCAGGGTATTTCCAGACTGGAGAACAAGGAGCTTACCGCTATTCCTTTGCGGGCAGTCAATGGAACTGTAACGGCACTGATAGAGTATTATGGTGCGATTGGAGCAAACAGCAAGTCTTCAAGGACGGCTTATGAGTTTCTGCGTATGTTTTTGCTCCCGGAGTACCAGTGGCAGATAGGGGAAACTGATAATCTGCTTTTGGACGGTTGGCCTGTTCGTGTCAAGGGCTCGGTGGGGGCAATGTGGGAGCAGATATGTAATAATATCGATTCTCAGAAAATCCGCCGCCAGTTGGAGGCCATGGACGCGTCCGATACTTGGATAACAGGAATCACCGACCAGATCACCCGTGCTGAGTTCCGCATTGAAATTCATCTTTCAAACTCGCTGGAACAGATGAGCGTATCGAAATGAAACAAAAATCACCCGGAAATGCACGTGCGGCATTCTCCGGGTGATTTTATGTAAGTTCTGCGGTCAGGCGTTGGGTCAGCAGGCAGCAGGCGCGGAAGGCGTAGTCCGTGTCGGTCTCTACGCAGCCGGGGAGCCGGGCGTAGGCGGTGTGCATCCAGCGGATCAGCGCGGCGGGGGAGCCGCGGTAGCGGCAGGAGGGCACCGGGCGGCGGCGCACCTGGGCCAGAAAGTAGTTTTGCAGTCCGGCCTCATAGGCCCGGTGTTCCTTCAGATTCTTTACAAAACGCTCGTCGTGGGCATAGGTAAAGGCGTCCATGGTATAGTGGACCAGCTTGCCCAGGCAGTAGTAATCCCAGGAGGTATAGTGCTGCTTCCCGTCCAGCCGCATGGCCAGCCGCATCATGAACCGATTGGAATTGCTGTAATTGTGCCCCCGCATCCACTGGCTGCGCAGGGAGCCCTTCAGATAGGTCGCCGGGTTTTTATCCGGCTGGGTGCACCCCAGCAGAAATACCTTTGCCTGCCCTGGGGTGGCCACCGGCAGATATTCCCGCAGCAGGATCCGCCCCATGGCCGCATGGCTCTTATTTCTCATTTCCCACACCTCCCAGGCCGCGTCATTTTATTTCCGGCTGCAATTATACCACGCTCATTGGGGAAATTGTGAATATTCCACGAATATTTCCCTGGAAAAAACCACCCCGCGGCGCTTGGCCGCGGGGTAAATCAAATATGGCTTACGAAATGCTCAGGCTCACGGAGGCGGCGGCGGTGCCGTTGAAGTAGATATCCAGCGTGTAGTTGCCCGGCGCACTGGGGGTGGTGGGGACATTCAGCCCGGCGTAGGGGGAATTGGCGAACATGTCGCGCCACACCAGCGTTTCCTCGCCCACCAGCTCCGGCGCGACCTGGCCCTGGCTGTCCCGGTAGACGTACAGGACGTTGATCTCCTCATCGTCCAGGTACACGCCGTAGCTGTTTTGCAGCAGGACGGAAATGGACTGCCCGGCGGTGAAGCTCTGGGTGAAGCGGTCGCTGGAGACAGACCCGGAGGCCCAGCCGGCTTCCGCAGGCGTCTCCAGCAGCTTGACCGACAGGCTGCTTCTGGAAATGCCGTGGCCGCTGTAATCGGGAGCGTCGGGGCAGGTATAGACCTGGGTGCCGCCGAAGACGGAGACGCCGTCGGAGGTCTGGATGGTGAAGTGGTAGACCGCGCCGGGGATCCGGGGCGCCACGGTGGCGGTGGCGCCGTTGGCGGTGACGGCGCTGGGCAGGTCGCTGTCGTCCAGCGTGTAGATGACCTGCCAGTTACCCTCCGGGGGATTGCCCCGGAACTGCCAGTTCAGCGTCAGCAGCTGCCGGTCGGTGTCGTCCACCTGGAAACTCGTCAGCGTGATGGGGTTGGCGGAGACGGAGATGCGGGTGAACTGGTCCATGCCCTTGGCATAAACATCCACATTGTAGGACTTGCTCTCGGACAGGCCGGTAAACACGGCCTTGGTCTCATAGAATTCCTGAGTCTCGTCGTAGCCCTCGCCGCTGCAATGGACGATCCACGCATCCGGGTCGATGGAGGCGGTGTTGCTCCATTCCACCGTCAGCGTCCCGTCCTGATAGGAGGTGACCGCCAGATCCCGCACGCCGATGATCTGCACCGGGGTGAACTGCACGGTGTTCTGCCCGCTGGCAGGGCTGTGGTTGATGCCGCTGAGAATTTCAATGCGGAAGGTATAGAGCTTCCCGATGGCCAGATTTTCCAGGGTGACATTGTGGCCGGTAAAGGTCTTTACCAGCTCCGGCTCGCCCTCGGCAGAGTAGTACACCTGCCACTGGTCCGGCTCCGCGCCCTCCACGATCATGGAGAGGGACACGCTTCCGTCCGTGTTGCCGGTGCCGGCATTCAGGGCAGCCAGCACCGTGTTGCCCTGGGTGGTGAATACCTGGGAGACGGGACTGGTCAGCTTGTGCAGGCCGGTGACCTGGACCTGGATGTTATAGAAGGTACCGGCGGTGATTTTGTCAAATTCCGCCTTGCCGTCCTGCACCGCCTGGGTGTAGGAGTTGCCGTAGGGGTCGGTGCACACCACGTTCAGCAGGCCCTCACGCACCTGGGAATCCACCCGGACCACCAGCTTGCCCTGATCCTCCTGGACGGTGATGCCGTTGACGGTTTGCAGGTATTCGCTGGTATAGTACATATAGCCCCACACACCGGCTGCCAGCAGCAGGCAGAGCAGGAAGATGGTAAACAGCACGCCCACGGCGGATTTCTTTTTCTTCGGCGGCTTGATGACCACCGGCTCCACATGGGGATGGGCCTTTCGCTCCATGGTCACGGGCTTTTCGGAGGAGCGGAGCAGCTTGCTCAGCGACGCGAGCTCCTTGTCCAGATCCTCGTCCCCGATGGCGGTGGGCCACAGGTCCTCGTCCTCATGCTCGGTCAGGGACGCGAATTCATTGTCAACCGCCGCGTCAGCATCGGCAGGGGAGAAGGCGTATTCCTCCTGCGTCCCGGACGCTTCCCCGGCGGGAACGTCAGCGGGAGCGTCAACTGCCTCCGGCACATCCCAAACGGTTTCAGAGGCTTCAACGGTTTCGGTTTCCTCGACGGTTTCCTCCACTGTCTCGGTTTCCGCAATGGTTTCCCCGCCGGCATCCTCCTGAGCGGGGATCTCCGCCGGTTCCGTTACGGTGGCGTCCTCCGGCTTCGGAATGGCATCTTCGGCGGCGTCCTCCGCCTCCGGCGCTTCCGCGGCGGTCTCATCCACCGTTTCCTCCGCCGGTTCCGCCTGGGCAGCCTCATCCGCTTCCTCCGGCGCTTCCGCCTCGCCGTCCTGACTGACCGGGGCGGCGGCTTCACCGGCGCCCGGCGTCTCGGAGGCGATCGGCTCCATGATGGGCACGTTGTTGATGGTGTTGCGCTGCATATAGTCGATCAGCGCCTGGCGCATCTCGGCAGGGTCCTGCCAGCGCTTGGCCGGGTCCGGGTCGCAGGCCCGCAGCAAAATTCCGGCCATTTCCTCGTCGGCGGTGGCGGGGGCGCTCAGGGGCTTGTCCGGCTCCTGGGGCAGGGCCCCGTTGTTGAAGATCTGATACAGGATCATGCCTACGCAGTAGGTATCCGCCGTCTCGTTCAGCACGGACAGATCGTCCATCAGCTCCGGGGCGGTGTAGCTGCTGCGGTATTTTTCCGGCATGGGGGTATATTTCAGGGAATCCAGGGGAATAAAGCCCAGATCACCGATCTTGTATTCCTTTTTGTTGGAAATGAAGATGTTGGAGGGCTTCAGGTCCACATACAGCATCCCCGCCCTGCGGCAGGCGGCCAGCGCCGTGCACAGGTCGATGCCCAGGTTCACCGCCTCCAGGTGGGATACGGCGTGCCGGTGCATATACCGCTCCAGGGTGAGCCGGAACCCGCTGAGCAGAAATACCTCGTAGCCGATCCTGCTTTTCTGCATCGGCTCCATCTGGCAGCCCTCGTAGGGGACGAACCCCTCCAGCCGGGACAGCTCCTGCAAAAGCGCGGTCTCCTTTACAATATCCTCGGCCAGGGAGCGATAGTATTCCGCCGCCTCTGCCGAATTCTTGTAAGCGCCGGTGATGAGCAGCGCGTCCAGCTGCGTCTGGGACGCGGGGATGGAGATCACCTTTACGATGTATTTCCGCTGGGAATCCGCCCGCACGGCCGGGTAGCAGCGGACCCCGAAGTGGTCGCCCACCGGGTTGCCGACGGCAAATCCATCCAGCAGCGGAGAGACACTCAGTTGTTCAGGCAATGTAATCGCCTCCTTTATCCCCTGTATCATAATCGAAAATTACAAAAATTGCAATATGTTTGTGCTTGTTTTCTTGAAACAAGTGTGCTATAATATGTCGAAAGGATGGGTAGGTCTATCCATCAGGTCAGGAGGTATCTTTTATGAGCAAGATCGTATGCGATATCTGCGGCACCACCTATGATGATTCCACAGGTGCTTGCCCGGTTTGCGGCTGGAATCCCAGGACCACACTGGAAAGCACTTCCGCCGATGACGATATTCTGAACGATGATTTTTCCCTGGACGATGCCGATTCGTCCGCCACGCCCCCCCAGAAGGGCAGGGCAGTTTTTGATTACGACGCGGTGAACACCCACCGCCGCCGCCCGCCCCGTCCCGCACCCGCTCCGGCCCCCGCGCAGGAGGAAGAGGACGAGGAAGAGGAATCCGGCTCCAATAAATTCCTGGTGTTTATCCTGGTGGTGCTGATCCTGGCCCTGCTGGCGGTCAGCGGCTACATTGCCTATACCAAGCTCTGGAAGCCCAAGAACATCGGCGACGACAGCAACCGTCCCCAGGAGACCGTGGCCACCCTGCCGCAGGACGGCGGCGAGACCGTCTTCGGCGATGAGACCGTTGCCACCGAGGATCCCACCGAGGTCACCGAGCTGACCATCCCCTGCACCGATCTGTCCCTGGTCGCGACCATGGACACGCTGACCTTTGCCGGGCAGTATTGGCGTCTGATGGTCAAGTACACCCCCGAGGATACCACCGATAAGGTGGCCTTCACCTCCGGCGACGAGAGCGTGGTCACCGTGGACGAGTATGGCCGGGTCACCGCTGTGGGCGAGGGCGAGACGGTGATTGTGATCACCTGCGGCGAAAAGCGGCTGGAGACCCCCGCTGTGGTCAAGTTCGCCGCCGAGGAGACCAAGGCCCCCACCGACGCCACCGATGCTCCTGCCTCCGGCACCTCCGGCACGGGCACCGGCACCGGCACCGTGGCGACGCCCAGCTCCGGCTCCGTGCTCAAGCTGAAGCGGACGGATATCACCATCAGCCGCCGGGGCGTGTATGTCACCCTGGAGCTGGAGAACGGCATTACCGCCGAAAGTGTCAAGTGGTCTACCAGCGATTCCAGCATTGCCACCGTGTACAATGGCAACGTCACTGCCATCGGCAAGGGCACATGCGTGATTCGCGCGGAGTATGACGGCCAGGTGGCCGAGTGCGTGGTTCGCTGCAAGTTCTGATCATAATTCAAAAGAGCAGCGGCAGTTCCCATGCGAACTGCCGCTGTTTTTTACGGTCACTCCCCGTGGGTGAATACCCGGTCGCGGAACAGGAAGGAAATGCACCAAAGGCCCGCAAGTCCCACCACGGTATAGATGATCCTGCTGAGCAGCGACGAAGAGCCGCCGAACAGCCAGGCCACCAGGTCGAATTGGAACAGCCCCACCAGGCCCCAGTTGGCGCAGCCGATGATGGACAAGATCAGTGTCAGTGTATCCATGTGTTAACCTCCATATTTTCTTTGTGGACTGTGGATAGCATACCCCTTTTTGAAAATAATACACCCGCCGCCGCTTTGACAAAATTTGCGAAATCAAAGGAGACAGATTATGACAACCTTATACGAAGGCGCGTTCGCCAAGCTGAACCTGACCCTGGATGTGCTGGACAAGCGGCCGGACGGCTACCATGATATCAAGAGCATTATGCAGGCCATTTCCATCCGGGACGATGTGGAGATCGATATCGGCACCGGCCGCCCCTGGAGCCTGGAATGCACCGCCGAGGGCATTCCCACGGACGGGACCAACCTGGCCTGGAAGGCGGCGGAGGCTTACTGCCAGGCTCTGCACAAGGACCCCGGCGGCATTGCCATCCGCATTCACAAGCGCATTCCCTCCGGCGCGGGCCTGGGTGGCGGCAGCGCGGACGCGGCGGCGGTGCTGCGGGCGCTGAACCGGCACTATGGCGACCCGCTTTCCATCCTGGCCCTGGCGGAGCTGGGGGCGCAGGTGGGCAGCGACGTGCCCTTCTGCGTGCTGTGCGGCACGGCCATGGCCGAGGGCAGGGGAGAGCGGCTGCGCAAGCTGCCGGACATGCCGGACTGCGTGTTTGTGGTCTGCAAGCCGGATTTCTCCGTGTCCACCCCGGAGCTTTATCATAAAATCGATTCCGTGGCCATTCCCAAGCGCCCGGACCACATGGCCATGGAAAGCGCCCTGCTGGCCGGTGACATCGGCAAGATCGCCGACCTGATCTATAATGTCTTTGACCCGGTGGTCACGGCGGAGCACCTGGAAATGAACTACATCAAATCCATCTGCAACAGCTACGGCGCGTTGGGCATGCAGATGACCGGCTCCGGCTCCGCCATCTATGCCATCATGCCCAGTTTTGAGTACGCCGCCGTGGTGTGCAACATGCTCAAGGACAATTATCCCAATATCTTTATCGCAAAGCCCATTTGATATGAAAAAATCCGCCCGGATGGGCGGATTTTTTGCGGAAGCATGGGAAATGCATCTGTCAATGAAGCGCGATTTATGATATACTTAACCCCATAAGGAAAGGAGGCGGCATGATGCTGCATCTTTTGATCGGAACGGACTGGACGGCCAACCGTCATGAGGTATTGACGCGGCTGGCCGGGGACGTGGCCCAGCGGCGGCCGAACCGCATTCTCATGGTGCCGGAGCTGATCAGCCACGAGACGGAGCGGGCTCTCTGCGCGGCGGCGGGGGATACGGCCAGCCGCTATGCGGAGGTGCTGTCCTTTACCCGCCTGGCCCGCCGGGCGGCGGAGCAGGCCGGGCAGACCCTGCGGGAGAAGAGCGACGCGGTGCTGCGCACCCGCTCCGCCGCCCAGCAGCTGCGCCAGCAGCTGGAGGACGCGCCGAAAATCGATGTCCAGGCGGATCTGGACGCCCAGACCCAGGCCCAGACCCAGCGCCGGGAAAAGCTGGCACAAAAGGAAGGCGCCGACGGCCGCATTGCCGCCAACGCCGCCGCCCTTTCCGGCCTGCGCCGCCAGCTGGCGGCGCTGACGGCCCTGGAAAGCCGCTATGCCTGGGTGCGCGCCCTGGCCGATACCGCGGGCGGCACCGTCCGGGGCAAGGCCAAGCTCAGCCTGGAGGCCTATGTCCAGACCACCTATTTTGAGCAGATCATCCGCCGGGCCAACCTGCGCCTGACGGTGATGACCGACGGCCAGTACGAGCTGAAGCGCCGCGCCGAGGCGGAGAACCGCCAGAGCCAGAGCGGCCTGGAGCTGGATGTCATTGACCACTGCAACGGCAGCGAGCGCAGCGTCAAGAGCCTGTCCGGCGGCGAATCCTTCCTGGCCTCCCTGGCCCTGGCCCTGGGTCTGAGCGACGTGATCCAGTCCAGCGCGGGAGGCGTCCGGCTGGATACCATGTTTGTGGACGAGGGCTTCGGCTCCCTGGACGACCAGGCCCTGAACCAGGCCATGAAGGCCCTGCTCACCCTCACCGAGGGCGACCGCCTGGTGGGCATCATCTCCCATGTCAGCGACCTGAAGCAGCGCATCGACCGCCAGATCGTCGTCACCAAGACCCTCACCGGCAGCGCCGCAAGGATCGTGCAATAAAAAAAGCAGGCGCGGCCATTCAAAAAATGACCGCGCCTGTTGCCTTTATTCAGTCCGCTCTTGGGAATACCAGGGTCACCTTGAACAGGTCGCCGTCCACCAGGAGCTGGAGCTGGCCCTTTTGCAGCTCCATCAGGCTCTTGGCGATGTTCAGGCCCAGGCCGCTGCCCTCGGTGTTGCGGGAGGAATCGCCCCGGACGAAGCGCTCCATCAGCTCCTCGGCGCTGATGTTCAGCTGGGCCCCGGAGATGTTCTTGAAGGAGATGATGGCCTTGTCCCCGGCGGCGGAGACATCCACGTAGAGCCGGGTGCCGGGCAGGGCGTATTTCACCGCGTTGCTCAGCACATTGCTCATGGCCCGCCACAGCAGCCGCCCGTCGGCCAGCAGGAAGATCGCTTCCTCGCTCTGGTGGAACACCGGGGTCAGCCCGGCGGCGGTGAGCTTGTCGGAAAATTCCCCCAGGGCCTGGGTGACCGCCTCCACGGCGTCGATCCTTGCGATCTCCACCTGGACATTGCCGGTGGAGGCCTTGCTCATTTCCATCAGGTCGTCGATCAGCTTTTTGAGCCGCTGGCTCTGGCGGGAGAGCACCTCCACATAGGTTTTTCCCTCCTCGGCGGTGTGGGGCTTTCCCAGCAGATCCACATAGTTGATGATGGAGGTCAGGGGGGTCTTGATGTCGTGGGAAACGTTGGTGATGAGCTCGGTCTTCATCCGCTCGCTTTTCAGCTGGTTCTGGGCCGCCACCATGGCCACGTCGGCCAGGCCGTTCAGCTCATCGGCGAATTCCCGGAAGCAGCCCACCAGATATTTTTCCTCCACCTTGCTCTCCAGGTCGCCGCCGCGCATGCGCTTGGCCGCGTCCAGCAGGGTACCGAAGCAGTTGGAGCCGTACATCACCGCCGCCAGGGCCGCCACGCACCACAGCACCGCCGCGCCCTCATTTCTGCCCAGGCACGCCAGCAGCAGCCACACCGCCAGCACGCCCCCGGTCACGATCCACTGCCAGGTCAGCGGCAGCAGGGAGAGCGTCCGCTCGCAGAGCTTTCCGACACGCCGCAGCAGGCGGCCCAGGAAGCGCAGCGCCGTTTTCGCCCAGCTCCACAGCAGAGTGGCCAAAGCGCCCGCGACCTTAAATACATCCTTGACGATCCGCAGGACAAAGCGCCACAGCTCAGGGAGGAACAGGAAAAGCCTGTGCAGCAGCCACCCGGCCAGCTTCAGGCACCGGCCGGCAACCGTATTCCAGAACCAGTGGCCGTGGCCCATCTTCACCTGGGCGGCAAAGGCAAAGCAGAAGCACACGAAGAGCACGCCCGCCGCGTAAAGCGCGCCTGCCGCCGCTGCCAGTGCGGCCTTCAGCCCCAGCTCTCCAAAGAACGCCTGGCACAGGTAGATGCCCACCGCGTAAATGCCGATCACACCGGCGGCGTACAGATCCAGGGGCAGGGCATTCAGCCCACCGGCCCGAATTTCCTGGCTCCCCTTTTTGCATCCGGCGACGCTGCACAGGAACACGGCGCTGGCGGCGAACAGCAGCAGCCCCGCCGCCAGGGCGATGCCCAGGGCCACCCAATGGCCGCTGAGAATGCCCAGGATCCGGGTGCTCTCGTTCGGCTGGATGGCGTCCGGCCCCAGGGAGAGCCTGACGGTGACGGGGGTATCCAGCGTTTCCGCCAGGAAGCGGTAGGTGGTATAGCTGTTTCCCCGGTCGCGGGTAATGCCCCACTCGGCATCCGGGTGGTCCGCAAGGGCGTCCTTGTCCAGGTATTTCTGGTAGCCCAACGCGCTGATGGGATATTCCAGCGTCCGCACCGGCTCCACGCCGCTGTCCACCGCGTCGATGATCTTTCCCGCTTCGTCCAGGATCTCATAGGAGACCGCTTCCGCATTCAGCCAGCGCCAGACCCGGTCTTCAAAGGCCCCGTCCGCCATTTCCTCCGGCATTCCGCCGTATTTCACGCTGGCCCATTTTTCCGCCAGGCACTGCGCGGCACTGGGAAGACAGCGCCGCGTCTGGTCATCCAGATAAGCCTCATACGCGCCGTCCTCCAGCAGCCCCTCGCGCGCCAGAACAAGCAGAGAAACGGCGCTGCCCGCGGCCGCCGCCAGACAGGCGGCGCAGAGCGCAATGGCAATGAATTTGACCCAAAGCGTATTTCTCATGGCCTTGCCTCGATCTTGTAGCCCTGGCCCCACATGACCTTGAGGTAGCGGGGCTCGGAGGGGTTGATCTCGATCTTCTCCCGGATGTTCCGCACATGTACCATAATAGTATCCGTGTTGACTGCTTTCTCGTTCCAGATACGCTCGTAGATCTCATCCGCGGAAAATACTCTGCCCGGATTCTTGATCAGGAGCTGTACGATCTTGAATTCCATAGGAGTCAGCTTCACTGCTTCTCCGTCCACCGTCACTTCCACGGTTTCTTCGTTCAGTTCCAGTCCACCGATGGTATACACATGGGATTTTTCCTGTTCTTCCCCACTGACCGCCGTCAGATATTTGGAATATCTGCGCAGATGGGAATTCACCCTCGCCAACAGCTCCAACGGTGTGAAGGGTTTGGTCACATAGTCATCCGCTCCCATATTTAATCCCATGATCTTATCTACTTCCTCGGACTTGGCGGACAGCATGATCACCGGGAACTCGTGATTCTGTTCCCGCAGCTTCATTAACATTGTCACACCGTCCATCACCGGCATCATAATATCCAGGATAGCCAGATGAATCTCTTCCCGTGTTACGATCTCCAGTCCTTCCTTACCGTTGGCAGCTTTCCATACCTGAT
>OMCO01000555.1_pt1 | contig 12125 bp, 9 predicted proteins | sample 1645031 | NCBI WGS metagenome assembly OMCO01 (sample SAMEA103958146, study PRJEB25191) | human gut metagenome
CGGCGGATGAGGCGGGCGCGGTGCAGAAATTCCTGCTTGCCCTCCTTCAGGGAGATGGAATTGACGACGCTCTTGCCCTGCACTACCCGGAGGCCCGTTTCGAGCACCTCCCATTTCGAAGAGTCGATCATGACGGGTACTGCGGCGATTTCGGGCTCAGAACCCATCAGGTTGAGGAAGTCGCGCATGGCTTCGGGACCGTCGATCAGGCCGTCGTCCATGCAGACATCGACGATCTGAGCGCCGGCTTCGACCTGGGCACGGGCCACCGAGAGAGCCTCCTCGTAATTCTTTTCGCGGATCAGCCGCGCGAACTTGGCCGAGCCGGCGACGTTGGTGCGCTCGCCGACATTGACGAAGTTGGCTTCGGGTACGATCCGAAGTTGTTCCAGCCCGCTCAGGCAGGTCACGTGCCGCCGCTGCGGCAGGGGGCGGGGCGCATAGTTGTTTACGATCTTCGCCAGTTCGAAGATGTGCAGGGGCGTGGTGCCGCAGCAGCCGCCCACCAGATTGACCAGGCCGCGCCGCATGTATTCCTCTACGTCGGCGGCGAACATCGCGGGCGTCTCGTCGTAGCCGCCCATGACGTTCGGCAGACCCGCATTGGGATAGACCGCCACGCGGAATTCCGAAACAGCGGCCAGCCGCTCCAGGTAGGGCAGCAGGGCCTTGGCGCCGAACGAGCAGTTGAGGCTCACGGCCAGCGGTTCGGCGTGTGCGACGGAGGTGTAGAAGGCTTCGATGGTTTGTCCCGCCAGGGTGCGTCCCGACGAGGTGAGCGTGCCGGAGACGATGACCGGCAGTCGCATGCCGCGTTCGGCGAAGAGGGATTCGATGGCGAAGATCGCTGCCTTGGCGTTCAGCGCATCGAAGACGGTTTCGAGCATCAGCAGATCGACGCCGCCGTCCATCAGGCCCCGGGCCTGATCGTAGTACGCCTGCGAGAGCTGTTCGAAAGTGAAAGCCCGGGCGCCGGGGTTGTCCACGTCCGCCGACATCGACAGCGTATGGCTCGTCGGGCCCATCGAGCCGCCCACGAAGCGGGGCTTCTGCGGATTGCGGGCGGTGAAGGCGTCCGCCGCTTCGCGGGCGATGGCTGCGCCGACCCGGTTAATGCGGTACGCTTCCGCTGCCAGTCCGTAGTCGGCCAGCGAAATGGAGTTGGCGTTGAACGTGTTGGACGTAATTACGTCCGATCCGGCCTGGAGGTATTTCTCGTGGATTTCGCGGATTGTTTCCGGACGGGTGAGGTTCAGCAGGTCGTTGCAGCCTCTGAGAAGTTTTTCGCTCGCGGCGAACTCCTTGCCCCGGTAGTCGGCTTCGTCCAGGCCGTATTGCTGTATCATCGTGCCGAATCCGCCGTCGAGCAGCAGGATGCGGTGTTCGAGTTCGTGTCGTATGTCGCGGTTTTTTGTCACGTCGTGTGGTATTTTATTGGGGTATGATTTCGATTTCGAAGAGTTTGCTCCATCTTTTGCCTGTCACGAAGATACGTTCCGAGGCCGCGTCGTAGGCGATGCCGTTCAGTACGTCGGTATCCGGGGCGATCTCTTCGTCCGGGAGCAGGCCGCGCAGGTCGATGACCCCTTCGACGATGCCGCTGGCGGGGTCGATGATGACGATCTGGTCGGTGACATAGACGTTGGCCCAGATCTTCCCGTCGATCCACTCCAGTTCGTTGAGCAGTTGTACCGGGGCACCCCGGAAGGTGACCGGCACGCTGCGTTGCACCCGAAAGGTTTCCGGATCGAGGATGCGCAGGTATTCGCTGCCGTCGCTCATGTAGAGCCGCTCGCCGTCGGTCGTGAGGCCCCATCCTTCGCCCGCATAGGCGAAAGTGCGGAGCTGCCGGCCCGTTGCCGCGTCATAGACGTAGGCTTTGTTGTTTTCCCAGGTCAGTTGGTAGATCTTGCCGTCGAGCAGCGCGATGCCTTCGCCGAATTCGCTGCGGGGCAGCGTAGCCACTACGTCCGTGCGTCCTGTTTCGAGGTCGATGCGCTGCAGGCGGGAGTGTCCGTATTCGCCCGTACCTTCCCACATCACTCCGTCTGCGAACAGGAGCCCCTGCGTGTAGCTGTCGGTCGAATGGGGATAGCTTTCGATGACCCGGTAGGTGTAGGTGCGCGGCGCGGCGGGGGTAGCGGCCGGGGTTTCCGTTCGGAGGGTTTTCGTGCGTCCCGAGCAGGCGGCCAGCGTCATCGCCAGCAGTCCGATCCATACGATTTTTGTCATTGGATTTCGTATTGTTTATATTCTGTCCGGCTGCGGTGTTGGCCGTTTATAGCCGGTATGTCCTTATTATAATTAGGCAACAAAGATAGCTATTTTTCGGGAAAAGACGTCGATTTCGGCACCCGAATTACGGATCGGAGGGGCTGTCGATCCGGGTGCTCTTCTCCGAAGCCCTTCCTGAAAGAAAAACGGATCGGTGCGGAGATATTTATCGGGTGTTTGTTGCTTGCTAATGAATTATTTTGTACTTTTGCCGACCCGAACTGTAACGTATAAAACAACTGAAATATGAATATCGTAAGAGAACAGCGCGAGCAGAATAACTCGCTCATCAAGGTGACCGTAGGCGAGAAGGATTACGGCGATGCGGTCGAAAAATCCCTGCGTGAGTACAAACGCAAGGCCAATATTCCGGGCTTCCGCCCCGGTATGGTGCCGATGGGCGTGATCAAGAAGATGTACGGCAAGGGCGTGCTTGCGGAGCAGGCTTACCGCCAGGCTTCGGAAGCAGCGTTCAACTATCTGCAGGAGCAGAAGATCGATTATGTCGGTGACGTGATCCCTTCGGAGGAGCAGGGCGACTTCGATTTCGAGAACGGGACCGAATTTGAATTCATCTTCGAGATCGGCGAAGCTCCCGAGGTGAAACTCGAGCTGTCGGCGAAAGATAAGATGACCTACTACACGATCAAGGTCGATAAGAAGATGCACGACGATTACCGCAGCAATTTCCTGCGTCGTTTCGGCCGTCTGGTGGATACCGACAAGGTAACGGCGGACGAAGCGCTGGAGGTGACGCTCGACAACGGCGATATGAAGATTGAGGGCGCTTACGTCGGACTGATTTCGATGAACGAGGAGGAGCGCAAGCCCTTCATCGGCAAGAAGGTCGGGTTCAAGACGCAGGTCAATGTCAATGAGCTTTACAAGACTCCGGCGCAGCGTGCCGCCGTATTGCAGGTCAAGGAGAACGAATTGGAGGGTATCAAACCCGAATTTTCTCTCGAAATCACCAAGATCCGCAAGTTCGCGGAACCGGAGCTGAACGAGGAGTTCTTCAAGATGGCTTTTCCTGCGGGCAACGTCAAAACCGCCGAGGAGTTCGAGGCGTTCGTCGATGCCGAAATTTCGAAAGAGCTGCGCCGCGAGAGCGACTATCTGTTCACGTTGCAGTTGCGTGATTTCCTGTTGAAGAAAGCCGGGCTGACCATGCCGGTCGAGTTCCTCAAGCGCTGGCTGTACGTCATCAACGAAGGCAAGTTCACCAAGGAGGAGATCGAGAAGGATTTCGACGCTTTCGTAAAACTGTTCACTTGGAATTATCTCCAGAAATATTTCATCAAGCAGGATAACCTTACGGTAACCCCCGAAGAGGCTACTGCAGAGGCCAAGGCGTTGGCACAGGCCCAGTTCGCTCAATACGGATTGCCGACGGCTCCGGAAGATATGCTGGCCAATTACGCCAAGAAGATTCTCGAGGACCGCGAGCAGGGACAGAAGATCTACGAGAAGCTGTATGAGATGAAGGTGGTCGAGGACGTGAAGTCCAAGATCAAGGTGACCGAAAAGGCCGTTTCTGCCGAAGAGTTCGCAAAACTGGCCAAGGAGATTTAAGAAACAGCGGAAAATTGGTATCCGATCAGAGCTTTGAGGGTTTGATTTTTGCAATCACTCCCTCAAAGTCTGTTTAGTAGTCATACTTCTGTTTTTTGCTTCTTCCCTCGTTTTTGCCGGATTCGAGCCTGCATCGTGTGTTGGCCGGGTACGGGAAATCGAGTAGGACCGGAGGCAAGTCGCGGAAAAATTTTTGAACCGGCTTCCGATGTTTTTTATTAACTTGCAAACTGTTCGGTTATGAATGAATTTGAAAAATACGCCACCCGGCATTGCGGTATCAATAGTCTGAAACTGCATGATTTCCGCTCGCAGTACGCGGCCTACGTGTCGCCGACGATCATCGAGGAGCGCCAGTTGAACGTGGCGACGATGGACGTCTTTTCGCGTTTGATGATGGATCGCATCATCTTTTTGGGGGCTCCGATTTACGACGATGCGGCCAATATCATCCAGGCACAGCTGCTGTTCCTGGAGTCGGCCGATCCGGAAAAGGATATCCAGATTTACATCAATTCCCCGGGCGGATCGGTGACGGCCGGTCTGGGAATCTACGATACGATGCAACTGGTGCAGCCCGATGTGGCGACCATCTGCACGGGACTGGCCGCTTCGATGGGCGCCGTGCTGCTGACCGCCGGTGCTGCAGGCAAGCGCTCGGCGCTGCCTCATTCGCGGGTGATGATCCATCAGCCGCTGGGCGGGGCCCAGGGGCAGGCATCGGACATCGAGATCACGGCCCGCGAGATCCGCAAGACCAAGCAGGAGCTGTACGAGATCATTGCGGCCCATTCGGGCGCTCCGATCGAGAAGATCGAAAAGGATGCCGACCGCGATTATTGGCTGTCGGCCCGGGAGGCCAAGGAGTACGGGCTGATCGACGAGGTGCTGACCAAGCGGGGATAATATTTCTGTTTCAATCTGCAGGGGACGGTCGATTTCGGGAGAGAAAATGCATCGTTTCCGATCAGCGGAGGCAGAGCGGGGCGCTCGATAGGCCGAGCGGAATAAATGAAGAACCCGGTTCGATATTTCCGGTGTGCGACGTCGGAACGAGGCCGATCGACGGCCGGGTAGAGATGATGACGGGAGTTTGTTTTCGACTTTATCCCGGCAGAGGCTCGTCCGAAAGTTCGACCGGGAACGAGAACGAAATTCGAAGGAAAACTAAAGACCTATGGCTAAAAATTACGGAGAAGACCTTTACGGCAACGAGAGCGATGCGTGTTCGTTCTGCGGGGCCAAACGCCGCGACGGTGCGATCCTGTTGAGTTCGTCCAAGGGTTGCAATATTTGCAGCAAATGTATTGCGAAAGGATACCAGATGCTCATCGAAAACGATGTGCTGCATGACGAAGCCGCATCCCGTCGCAAGGAGCAAAAGAATACTTCGTTGAAATTCGAGGATTTGCTCAAGCCCAATGAAATCAAGGAGTTTCTGGATCAGTACGTGATCGGGCAGGACGATGCCAAACGCTATATGTCGGTGGCCGTATATAATCACTACAAGCGGCTGCTGCATGCTTCGGGCGAGGCGAGCGAAGTGGAGCTCGACAAGTCGAACATTCTGCTGGTCGGCCCGACGGGTACCGGCAAGACGCTGATGGCCCGCACGATCGCCAAATTGCTGAACGTGCCCTTCACCATCGTGGACGCTACGGTACTTACCGAGGCGGGATACGTGGGCGAGGATGTCGAGAGTATTCTCTCGCGGCTGTTGCAGGTGGCTTCCTACGACGTGGAGCTGGCCCAGCGGGGAATTGTCTTCATCGACGAAATCGACAAGATCGCCCGCAAGAGCGACAATCCGTCGCTTACGCGCGACGTATCGGGTGAAGGAGTGCAGCAGGCTTTGCTGAAGATTCTGGAAGGCACGGTGGTCAATGTTCCGCCCCAGGGCGGGCGCAAGCATCCCGACCAGAAAATGATTCCGGTCAATACCAAGAATATTCTGTTCATTTGCGGTGGGGCTTTCGATGGCATTGAAAAGAAAATTGCCCAGCGGCTGAATACGCACGTTGTCGGGTATAGCGCTGTACGCAATACGGCAACCATTGATAAGAGCAACATGATGCAGTACATTGCTCCGCAGGATTTGAAGTCGTTCGGACTGATTCCCGAGATTATCGGCCGCCTTCCGGTGCTGACTTATCTGAATCCGTTGGACCGTGCGGCATTGCGCTCCATTCTTACGGAACCGAAGAATTCCATCATCAAGCAATACATCAAACTGTTTGAGATGGACAATGTGAAGCTGACGTTTGAAGATGCTGTATTTGAATATATCGTGGATAAAGCGGTAGAATATAAGTTGGGAGCCCGCGGCTTGCGTTCCATTGTGGAGACAATTATGATGGATGCCATGTTCGAAATTCCGTCAGAACAGAAGGACAATTTTGTTGTGACGTTGGACTACGCCAAGCGCCAGCTTGAAAAGGCAAATATAGCACGACTGCAAAGTGCTTAAGAATCAGATGGTAATACGGGGTAAAACCGACTATTTTACTTTTTATTGAAAAATATTCGATGGATTATGCTTGAAATTTAAGAAGTTGTTTATAACTTTGTTTGGCTCTCTTGAAGGAGGAAACCTACTAAAGTTAAACCATGAACTGAATAAAACAACCTAAGTTAAGATGGCAGGGAAGATTAATTTAACAGATGAACTGAAAAAGTATTTCGGATTTAATAAGTTCAAGGGAAACCAGGAAGCAATCATTCAGAACTTGCTTGATGGTAAAGATACCTTTGTACTGATGCCTACCGGTGGCGGGAAATCTTTATGCTATCAGCTACCTTCGCTCTTGATGGAAGGTACGGCAATTGTTATTTCTCCGCTCATTGCGTTGATGAAGAATCAGGTGGATGCGATGCGGAATTTCAGTGAGGAAGATGGGGTCGCCCATTTTATCAATTCCTCTTTGAATAAGTCGGCTATCGACCAGGTGAAATCGGATATATTATCAGGACGTACCAAGTTGCTGTATGTAGCACCGGAGTCCTTGACCAAGGAAGAGAACGTGGATTTTCTGCGTCAGGTAAAGATCTCTTTCTATGCGGTGGACGAGGCGCATTGTATCTCGGAATGGGGACATGATTTCCGTCCGGAATATCGAAGAATCCGTCCGATCATCAATGAGATCGGTAAACGTCCGTTAATCGCTCTGACCGCTACCGCCACACCTAAGGTGCAGCACGATATCCAGAAGAATCTGGGTATGATAGACGCTACAGTCTTTAAATCATCCTTCAACCGCTCTAATTTGTATTATGAGGTTCGTCCGAAAGGAACGAATATAGACCGCGAGATCATTAAGTATATTAAAGCCAACGAGGGTAAATCGGGTATCGTATATTGTTTGAGCCGTAAAAAGGTGGAGGAATTTGCCGACATCTTGAAAGCCAACGGGATAAAGGCGTTGCCTTACCATGCGGGAATGGATTCGCAAGTACGTTCCGCCAATCAGGATGCCTTCCTGATGGAGGAGGCCGATGTCATCGTGGCGACGATAGCTTTCGGTATGGGTATCGACAAACCCGACGTCCGTTTCGTCATCCATTACGATATTCCCAAGAGTTTGGAGGGGTATTACCAGGAGACGGGGCGTGCGGGACGCGACGGCGGCGACGGACACTGCCTTACCTTTTATAGTTATAAGGATATTCAGAAGCTGGAGAAGTTCATGCAGGGCAAGCCGGTGGCCGAGCAGGAGATCGGCAAGCTGCTGCTGCTCGAAACCGTGTCGTACGCCGAAAGTTCGATGTGCCGTCGCAAGACGCTGCTGCACTATTTCGGGGAGGAATATCCCGAGGAGAACTGCGGCTGCTGCGACAACTGCCTCCACCCCAAACCCAAGATCGACGCCCAGGCGTCGCTTCGCATGGCGCTCGAGGCGTTGCGCGACCTGGGGGACAAGTTCAAGGCGGATTACCTGGCCAGCGTGCTGGTCGGTAAGAATACCGCGTTGATTAAGAGTTACGGACACAACAAGAGCGAATGGTTCGGGGCCGGTGCGGACCATGACATCCGTTATTGGGGAGCCGTGATCCGCCAGGCGCTGATTATGGGTCTTATCGACAAGAACATCGAAAATTACGGATTGCTGTCGATCAATGCCAAAGGAGAAGAGTTCATCGCCGCACCCCGTCCGGTCTATATAACTCTCGACCATGACTACGACGAGGAGGAGAAAGAGACCGATGCGGTGGCTCCTACGGGCAAAGGAGGGGCAGCCGACGAGGAGCTGTTCTCGATGCTCAAGGATTTGCGGAAGAAGGTGGCGCGGCAGCATGATTTGCCTCCGTTCGTCATCTTCCAGGATCCGTCGCTCGAAGATATGGCGATCCAGTACCCGATCACCATCGAGGAGATGCAGAACATCTCGGGCGTGGGTGTGGGCAAGGCCCGCAAGTTCGGCGAGGAGTTCATCCGCCTGATCCGCACCTATGTGGAGGAGAAGGAGATCGTCCGCCCGCAGGATATGATCGTCAAGTCGGTGGGCAACAAGTCCGGCAACAAGATTTTCATCATCCAGGCCATCGACCGCAAGATGGATTTCGAGGATATCGCCCGGGCCAAAGACCTCGATTTCGACGAATTGCTGACCGAGATCGAAGGGATTGTCAATTCGGGAACGAAACTGGATATTTCCTACTACATCGAACAGGTGATCGACGAGGATAAATCCAATGATATTTACCTCTATTTCAAGGAGGATGCCCAGAGCGATTCGCTCGACGAGGCGATCGAGGAGCTGGGCGGCGACTATACCGAGGAGGAGATCCGGCTGGTACGTATCAAGTTCATGTGCGAACAGGGCAACTGACGGGGCGGGCAGAAGAGTTCCTTATTATAGACAGAGTGCGGGAAATCCCGCGAACTTATGCAGATATGGGGTATAGATTGCAGCGATTCAGGGTAATACTGATGGCATCCATAGCGATCATGATCGTGGTGATGGCCGTATGTCTGTTCGTACATCCGACCTCCGGAGGCGCACTTTTGGTGCTGGCGCTCGGCGGGAGTCTGGCGGCCCTCATCCTGGATTATCGGCGCAGGGAGCGGGAGCGGAAAAAAAGCAAATGAGAATCGTTTAACCATAAATCGAGAAGCTATGAAAAAGAAGAACGCACAATTTAACAAGAAGACGGCGACCGTCGCGTTGATTTTTATGCTGGCTACGATCATGTGGCTTACGATCAATGTCGTTTGGTGCTTGCACGACGGTCATTATGCAAACCTGATTATTCCGGTGCTTTTCGTCGTCGCGGGCGTCGCAATGTTTTACAACGAATTTCACAAGAAACCTCGCAAGCATGTCGAGGATGTGAAGAAATACCTCTGATGATTGTGTCGTCCGAAAGGCCAGTCCGAAGCTTTCTGCGGCCGGTAAATCAGGGCAGAGGGGTGTCGTTGGGCGAGAGCCGGTCCGGTGAAGGAAAATATGCCGGCCGACGGATGCGGCTTCGGGCCGTTTCTGTGGTCGGAGCGGAATCGAACGGGTGCGCGTCCTGCACCCGACGGTGTTCGGAGAAAGGGTACGACGCTTCCGATAAGCGGCCGAAGAGGGCGTCCGCTCCGGGAGGTGCCGGACGGTAGGCGCGAAGCGGTCGCCGTCGGCAGAGACGGAGAAGATCGGCTCTGTGCCGGAAGAGTCCGGGATGGAGACTCCGGGAAAGATATTCAACCGAAACGAATGAGTGAAGTAAGAGCGAAGAAAGCGTTGGGCCAGCATTTTCTGGTCGATCTCAATATTGCCCGCAAAATATGCGATTCGCTGGGCGGCGGTACGTCCGAAAAACCGTGTCCGGTGTTGGAGGTGGGATGCGGCATGGGTGTTCTGACCCGATTTTTGCTGAAACGGACGGATGTCGTGACATACGGCGCCGAAATAGACTCCGAAAGCGTGGCGTATCTGCATGCGCATTATCCCGAATTTACACCCCGCCTTATGGAGGGCGATTTCCTGAAAATGGATTTGCGGACGCTGTTTCCCGAAGGACTGCGTGTGATCGGCAATTTCCCTTACAATATTTCGTCCCAGATATTTTTCAAGGTGCTCGAAAACCGGGACTTGATTCCGGAGTGCGTCGGGATGATCCAGAAAGAGGTCGCCGTGCGTCTGGCGGAGCCTCCCGGCTCGAAGGAGTACGGCATCTTGAGCGTGTTGTTGCAGGCATGGTATGACATAGAGTACCTGTTTACGGTCAATGAAACGGTGTTCAATCCGCCGCCCAAAGTCAAGAGCGCCGTCGTGCGTCTGCACCGCAACGGAGTGGACCGGCTCGACTGCGACGAACGGTTGTTCGTCCGCGTGGTCAAGGCCTCGTTCGGCCAGCGCCGCAAGATGTTGCGCAACTCCCTGCGGGCGGCTTTCGGCGATTTCGGAGGGGTGGAACATCCCTTCTTCACGCAGCGTGCCGAGCAGCTTTCGGTTGCCGATTTCGTCGAACTGACACGGTGGGTGGAGGAGCATATTTATCCGAATGATTAGAAATGATGCTATTTTCAGTATAATAACCTAAAAAAACAAAATGTTATGAAGAGAATTTTGATGGGGGGGGGTATTTGGAGCCCTTGCTTTGACACTGAGTTCGTGTTATAGCACACGAATCCTTTATGGTAATGTGGAGCGTAATGAGCCGCTTGTTCAGGTAAATCGGGAATGGAATCACCATTTGATTGCAGGATTGATCCCGGTCGGAAACGGAAAAGTTGAAGCTGCGGAGTATGTCGGCGGAGCTCCGGATTATGTCGTGAAAACGAATATGAGTTTTCTGAATTTATTGGTATCCGGTATTACTTTCGGCATTTATACGCCGACACAAACCAAGTTCTACGTTCCTTTGCGATCGGTGGATAGCACCGAGGGTAAAGAACGGATTAAAACGGATGAGTAAATAATAAATAAATTATAATCCGCTCCGACTTTTTAAGCCGGAGCGGATGCGTTTGAGGGAGAATCCATATTATAATTTTGTGAATGGATCGACCGCTCCCACGACGGCCGTGATAAGATCTTCGCGGCGGAGGTATTTGACGGCCAGCCGTTGTACCTCGGCCGGGGTGATTGCCTGTATCCGGCGGATGTTCTCTTCGATGACACCGTTGTTCGTGCCGCAGAGGAGGTTTTCGATCGTCACGTCGGCGATGCCGAACGGTCCGTCGAGGATGCGCATCACCTCGCCCGTCATGATGTTCTTCACCAGCGAAAGTTCCTCTTCGGGCATCGGCTCCCGGCGCAGCCGTTCGATTTCGTTGTAAATTTCCCGAAGTGCCGGGGCCGTCACCTCGGCTCCGACCTGGGCAGCGATTCCCAGGTAACCCTCCCGCTCGAAATTGACCATGGCGGCACCCACGCCGTACGTGTAACCGTGCTCGCCGCGCAGGTTTTGCATCAGCCGCGAGCCGAAATAGCCGCCCAGTACCGTAGCGACGACCTGCATCCCGACGAAATCGGGATGTGTGCGGGTGAAGAGCAGACGCCCTACGCGCAGCGAGGATTGCACGGCGTCGGGCCTTTCGACGAAACGATAGGCTTCGCTGCGGGGAGCCGGAAAATCGGCTGTGGCGCTGCGGTCGGCACGGGGGAGTTTTTCGGCCAGGGCGCCGATGCCTTGCAACTCCTCCTCCCCGATGCGGCCGCTGCATACGACCAGACAGTTTTCGGCCGTATAGAGTCGGCGGTAGAGTGATTCCAGGTCTGCACGCGTGAGCGTGTCGTAATCTTTCTCGGGATAGGAGATGCCGTAGGGATGTTTGTCGCCGAAGAGAGCTTCGGCGAAGATTTCACGCACGACGGTATCGACCTTGCGCCGTTCGATCGTGAGGGTCTGCTTGCGTTTTTCGCAATAGGCACGCAATTCGTCCTCCGGGAAAAGCGGTTGCAGGAGGATTTGTTCCGCGACTTCGAGGGTCGGGCCGAAAAATTTCGATAACGAACTGAAACTGATATATACGTAGTCCCGATCGACATTGACTTCGAAGTAGGAACCGTGGAAATCGAGCCGTTCGGCGATTTGCCGGGCCGTCATGTCGCGGCTGCCTTCGCTCAACATATTGGCCGTCGCGGAGGCTGCGAAAGGCGCGTGCTGCATCGACGATCCGGCGCGGAAGACGAACGTGAAGCGCAGGACTTCGAAATCGTCGGACGGAATGGCGTAGAGGGAGGCTCCGTTCGGGAGCGTATGGCGCTGGGCGCGGGGTACATCGACCTCGCGGGGAGTGATCAGGGGCGGTTGTTTCATTGTTTGGCTCGGTAGATTAGGGTGGAACGATT
>OMCO01000560.1_pt1 | contig 12082 bp, 10 predicted proteins | sample 1645031 | NCBI WGS metagenome assembly OMCO01 (sample SAMEA103958146, study PRJEB25191) | human gut metagenome
TCACATTTTTGCCTCAGAAGCCATCTCCGCTAGAGGGCAAAAGAAAAATTCTGACTTCTATACGGATCGTTCTTTTGGTTTTTCTTGATTCATTTTTTCATAAGTCAAATAATTAAAGTATCTTATGCGGGCACTTGAAAGGAAGATTGCCATATGTCCGTAAATTGTACTTCTCTCGGAAAACGAATCAGCTTCTACCGTTCAAAATCAAATCTGTCGCAGGAAGCCCTCGCCGCAAAAATCAACTGTAGCCGTGAACACATTGTCCGTATCGAAAATGGAACAAAAATCCCTAGCATTTCTGTTCTTGTCGAAATTGCCAACACCTTATCCGTTTCCGCGGATGAGCTTTTGCTCGACTGTCTTGAACATTCTTCTTCCTCTGCAAACTCCGAATTTCACCGCTTGCTGCTGGACTGTAATGAAACTGAACAGACTGTCATTATTCGCATGGCAAAAGAGTTAAAGGCCACTCTTGTCAGCCTTGGAGTTTAACATTATTTCGCAGTAAAAAGCACAAAATAAAACAGCCCGCATAAGCTGCAGACGCACCCTCGAATTCTCCTGGGTGCTGTCTGTGGTTTATGTGGGCCTCCGTTTTTAAATGCTAAAACTCGCTATATACCTTAGTTCAAAAAGTCGCTGCAATCACTTTTCCTCATAGCTGTTCAATGTGTCCTCAAATGTAAAATGAATTTTCACGCGCTCATCGTTGAAAACCTCGATGCGGTCAATAAAGGTTTCTACCACATTCTGTGATAAGTGCATCACATCGCCTGCTTCTTCTACAGTACTCATGACAGTCTGCAAATGATCAGTGTCCTTCTTCACAGGCTGGAAAGCTTGATTTTTCTCGGTACGCAGCCTTTGAATCTGCTCCATCTTTTCATCTTCCTGCACTCTGTAGGCATCTCTCTGCCGGATGAACTCTTCCTTACTCATATTCCCGTCGGCGTATTGCTCATACAGTGCAACGCGCTGTTTTACAATCTCTGCCTTTTCTGCATTCAGCTTTTCTTCCTGCCGTTCCAGTGCGGAGAAGCAGATCAACGCTTTGCGTTCCCGTTCGTGCAGGATTTCCAGTACATACTCTGCCTGCTTTATCTGCGCTGTCAGCGCATTTCGGACGATATGTTCCAGCAGTTTCTCGGAGATCGGGATTCGCTTGCAAGGGCTGTCCACCGCTGTGGCCGAAAATCTGCAGTTAAAAGATGGTCCGAGTTTCTTGAGAACACGATATTTCATCAGCTTCTGGCAGTAACCGCAGTAGACCTTGCCTTTCAAGGGATACTGGTGTTTTGTGTAGTTCCCGGCCTGATGCTTCCCATGCTGCAGCATAATAACCTTTTGTGCTTGTTCAAATTCCTCCGGGGTCACAATGGCGGCATGGCTGTCCTCAATACGTACCTGCTGTTCCAAAGGAGCGCGCAGAACCCGATGCTTACAGGGAACCGGCATAATGAATTTCGCGCCCACATAGGTTCCCTTATACTTCTCATTTTTCAGAATATGGTAAACCGTTCCACTTGTCCAATGGCTGCGCTGCAGATCCCATGCTTTCTGCTCACTGTACACATGGTTTTCCGCCACATGATACGCTGCCGGGGTCGGGATCTGATTTTCATTCAGGATTTTTGCGATGGTGCCTGTTCTGTTGCCCTGCAATGCCAGTTCAAAGATCAACCGTACATACTGGCTGGCTACCGGGTCGAGGATCAGCTTATGGCAATCGTTCGGGTCCGGCAGGAATCCAAACGGGCGGTATCCTCCGAGATACATTCCTTTTTTCTGCATCACATGGTCTGCTGCCGCGATTTTGGCAGAAAGATCCCGGCTGTAGGATGCGTTGATGATGTTCTTGATGGCTACTTCCAGCCCTCGCACATCGTTTCCGGCCTGCATTCCACTGTCATACCCATCGTTGACAGAGATGAATCGAACGCCCAGCAATGGAAAAATGCGCTCCATATAATCGCCTGCTTCGATATAGTCACGGGCAAACCGAGAAAAGTCCTTTACAATAATCGTTTTCACCTTTCCGTCCTGTGCATCTTGAATTAGCCGCTGAAACGCAGGACGTCTTGCAGATGTGCCGGAGTAGCCATCGTCCACGTACTCCTGACGCGGCTCTGCGGCCAGTTCGGGGCGGACCATGATGTACCCCTCTACCAGTCCGCGCTGGCCCTGAATGCTGTTGCTCTCGGTCTTATCTGTTCCCACATCCTCGTCCGCAAGAGAAAGCCGGTAATAGGTTCCGATCATCTGCTGCTCACCGCCTTTCAAACGTATAGATCAATTCTGCCTTTACAATTTCCGCAGCACGATTTTCCAGATTTCTCATACGGCGTACCCACTCCATCTGATTTTCTTCTTTCAGTTTTTCCGATACGTGCTCCCGCCGGCTCAGCTGCTCGATCAAAACCTCATATCGCTCTGCTGCCTGCTCTTCCACATTTGCCAAAACAGTATCCAGTTTTCCACTCAGCAGCAGGCTCTGATAATAGGCTGGTTTTCGCAGTTTCAGGTACGCCTTGTGCAGCATCCCCCAGCGGCCAATCGGACGGGTCCGTGGCAGTTTCAAGGCTGGCAGATAATAATCACCCACCAAAACATATTCCATTCCTGTCCGGGCATTATAGATTTTTTCTTTCATTGTCTGTCCTCCTTTTTCGTTAGAACACAAATTCCGTGTAAGTATTTTTCTTGTGATCCACTTCAATTTTCTTTACATACTGCTGCAGATTATCTGCCGTTAAAAGAACCTCTGTGTTGCCTGCGATTTGCTTTTTCTGCTGCAATTCTTCTTGAACAACGACCAGTTCTTTCTCGTTTTCAGCTTTTGTCTGTCTGAATGCCTCAATTTCATTCTCTGCATCCTGCTTCAATTCCAAGAACTTTTCTTTTGAAATTTTTCCGAGAACATACTGCTCATAGCCGCTGCGCTTCTGCGATTCCAGCCGAACGATATTGCCTGACGCCTGTTCAATTTCACGTTTTGTAGCTATTTCTTTTGATTGGAGTTTGCTTTTTCCAGAGCTTTTCCGTACCAGCTTCTGCAAATCACGGTGTTCTTCCATCCGCTGGTGCAACTCCTTGTTAATGCCGTTCCAGAGGTCTTTCTCTGAGATGGAAACATGGCAAGATGCACAGTAAAAATACAGCGTACCATCACTTTGCCAATGACAAACCAATTTTTCTCCACACTTTTTGCAAAAGATTCTGCCTTTGAAGATGTTCGGATTGTTCTTTCTGCGCTGTCTGCACCACTTTTTTCGCTCTTCCTTGACTGCTTGCTCGTCTTCCCGTAATGTGGAAACTTCATCAAACAATTTCCAGCTGATAATCGCCGGATGGTTGTCCGGCACCATCCGCCAGCTTTCCCGTGGATTTTCTCCGATTTTTCGATACGTTTCATCGTAGGCGATGCGGTTATAGACCATTGTTCCTGTGTAGATTGGATTTTCCAGCACCTTTGTCACGAAAACGGTCTGCCATGCTGGGTCCTTTACCCGCAAGGTGTTTTTCAGGTATCCCAGCTGACAGCGGCGTGTAAAAGGTGTCTGGATTCCCTGCGCAGACAGCTTCTTTGCAATCTCGCGCTCTTTCATGCCGGATTTCTTCCAGAGAAAAATCCGAACTACCACATCGCTGACTTCCTCATCCAGAACCAAATGATTCTTCTGATCCTTTTTGTAGCCAAATGGAACAGGGGTATAGATTTCTCCTCGTGCTTCCTTGGAACGAAAGCACGACTGAATCTTCTGGGACAGGTCTTTCGAGTACATTTCGTTGATCATGCTCTTGATCGGTACCAGCATCCCGTCACGGCTCTGGCTGTTCAGGCTGTCATAGTTATCGTTGATGGCTATAAATCTTACGCCGAACAGCGGAAACACCTGTTCCAGATACTGGCCTGTTTCCACGAAATTGCGGCCCAAACGCGAGAAGTCCTTTACCACGATGCAGTCGATTTTCCGCTCCTGCAGTGCTTTTAGAAGCCTCTCAAATTCCGGGCGGTCAAAATTTGTTCCTGTGCACCGTTTGTCCGCAAACACATCCAGCAGCATCAGGTCATCCCGATGGTTAATGTACTCCTTGATATAGGACATTTGCACTTCCAGTGATTCCGTATTCCGAAGCACATCATCGAAATCAGACAATCGTGCGTAAATTGCGGTTTTCCAGACACGGTGCGGTGCGTTCTCGGCTTCTCGCTGCGCCGCACTTACTTTCTTACTTACTCTTGCCATAAGTCACAGCCTCCTTTTAAGCAGACACTTCATGCTGCCCCAGCTGCTTTTGATGCAGTTCTTCCAGCAGATCCGCGATTTCATCCTGGAATCGGAATGTAATTTCCACCCGGTTGCCCTCATAGACTTCGATTTTCTCAATCAGTTCCACGACCATCGGGCGAGTGATTTCTTCCAGTTTCCGATACTTGCGGTACACGTCCAGAAATGGATAAGCGTTTGGAGCAGTCTGCAGATTTTGCTGTTCCGCTTCCAGTTCGGTGATTTTTCGCTCATACTCTTCGATCCGCTTGCTGTACAGTTCGTTGTAGTTCAGAAAATCCTCCCGTGTGAGGATTTCGTCTGCATAATCCCCGTACAGTTTTTCCTTAATGCCCTGGGTATGGGCCTTTTCTGCTGTCAGCTGCCGAATCTGCCGTTCGATGCGCCGCACACGATATGGCTCCTGCTGGGCCTGCCGGATGCTTTCCACAAACTCGGCTTCTTCCATCACGATTTGAATCTGCATCTGAAGCGCGTTCCGCACGACGTTATAGAGTTTTTCATCCCGCAGATTATGGCTCGCGCAACTGCCTTTGTTCTGTTTGCTGCCAGAGCACTGATAATAGATATACCGCTTTCCCTTATAGCTGGCCGACCTGCGCACCAGCCGGCTGCCGCAGTCCCCACAGTAAAGAAATCCTGCAAACAGGGCCACCGTTTCGGCATCGTTCGGCCTGCGTGTTTCGGTTTCCAGAATCCGCTGCACCAGTTCAAACTGCTCTGCCGGAATGATTGCTTCATGGGTATTGTCCACGATTGTCCAGTCCCGCATCGGCACGTTCATTTTCTTTTTGGAGCGATAGTCCAGTCTCCTTGTCTTCCCCTGCACCAGTTTTCCGATATAGACCTCGTTGTGCAGAATGCGGTCCACTGCCTTGGCAGACCACGGCGGCTCATCGCTCTTGCGGAAATGCAGGCTCAGCTTTGCACCGCTCTGTAGCTTTCGCGTAGCTGGGGACGGTACCTTTCTTGCATTCAACCGGTCTGCGATACCCTGATTGCTCATACCGCTGATCTTCCAGCGAAAAATACTTTGTACATTTTCTGCTGCCAGTTCGTCTACGATCAGCTTGCTATGATTTGTAGGGTCTTTCCGGTAGCCGTAGGTTGCAAAACTTCCCACAAAATCGCCGCGCTTCCGCTTTACCGCAAGCTGACTCTTGATTTTGACGGAAATATCCCGACAGTAGGCATCGTTGAGCAGGTTCCGCATTGGGACCATGATGGAATCGCTGGTCTTCCACGCAGATTGACTGTCATAGTTGTCTGTCACAGCAATCAGTCGGACCCGCATGACTGGAAAAATGCGTTCCAGATAACGTCCCACTTCAATGTAATTCCGTCCAAAGCGGGACAAATCTTTCACCAGAACACAGTTGATGGTCCCCTGCTCCAGTTCCCGAAACAGCCTTTGGAACGCAGGCCGTTCAAAGTTCGAGCCGGAGTAACCATCGTCCACAAACTCATCCACAATACACAGTTCCGGGTGGTCTGCGGCATAGGCTTCAAGCAAGGTGCGCTGGTTTGCAATACTGTCGCTCTCTGTCTTATCGCCATCCTCACGAGACAAGCGCAAGTACAAGGCTGTACGGTATCGGGTTGTATTTTGCTGTGTTCTCTTCTGCAAATTCATATCAGGGTATAACAAAAGCCTTTCACCTCCTTAACGAATCGGCAATACTGTTCGTCAGAGAAGCGAAAGGCTCCACATTTTTCTATGTAGAACAAGCCTGCCGAGCAATCTTTGCTCAGCTGGCACATTCCTATTTTCTTACCCGTAAACAGCTTACCAGAATCCTCATCCTTTGTCCATTGCTTTATCGCATTAAAGTGTGAAATTTTCTGTGTGTTTTTTCAGCAGCTTGCCGAAAGTTTCTCTGCCTTTTCAGCTGGCAAACTGAAAGCATCTGCCAACGCGCTCAGACAGTGTGCTGCTCCCTCTCGGTGCAAAATTCAGCTTCACAATGATTCCGTTGTCCAGATAACAATAAGGATTTCGGACCTTATCCAGCAGATTTTTCAGCCTTTCCTCCTGCGGCAATCCGTGTTCCACTGCATCCTGCGGCAGTTCCTCCAGTTCAGACTGTTCAATCGTGCGGATGTCCCGGTTCTTCATCTGGTGGATCTGCTCCAGCCAATTCATTGTGCCGTTTTCTTTCAATTACGTTCCTCCCATTCAGGCCAGAAGTGTTTTCAGCAAGTTCAATTTTGCCTGTCCTATGTTCTTTCTCATGCTGGGGCCTGTGCAGGCAATCGGCGTACACAGTTCCAGCAGACGGTCATAGATACGGGCGTGGGCAGTATCCTGCGGGTTCTTCAACTCCGTCAGGGTCAGGTTCGTGGTAACGATCAGCGGTTTCCCGCTGCGGTAACGGCTGTCGATGATGTTATAAATCTGCTCCAGTGCATATTCTGTGCCGCGCTCCATGCCGAAATCGTCAATGACAAGCAACGGATAGCCGCAGAGCCTGTCCACGACTTCATTCCGCCCGGAAAAGGCGTTATTCAGTTCATTCATGATTCGGGCAAAATTCGTCATGCAGACGGCCACTTCCTGTTCCATCAGGGCATTGGCAATGCAACCCGCCATAAAACTCTTGCCTGTACCAACACCGCCCCAGAGCAGCAGGCCCACATTCTTTCCCCGCATTTCCGGCCAATAGTCCACATACCGCTGCGCCAGATGCATCTGTGGGTTCTGCCCATGATCGTTTTCAAATGTCCAGTGCTGCATCGCCCAGTCGGTAAAGCCCTGCAGCTTCAACCGCCGCACGTTCTCGTGATGCAGCCTTGCCCGCTCTTCTTCCTCCTGCTTTTCCCTAGCTTCTTGTCGGCACTGGCATTCAGCCGGATGGCGGTCACGCCCAAACAGCTTTCTTCCGTTTGGGAAGAAAGCTTCCTTGGGGGTATTGCAGCTGCCGCAGTACAGCAGCCCATCTCCCGCAATGTAGTCCTGCGGCTCTGCAGAGATCGTCATAAGCCTGTCCATCGCTGTCTGGATCGTTTCCGTCATAAACTTTCCTCCTTGTTGTAGGTATAGTCCGGGATGCCTGCTCCCGGTTTCTGTTGTCTTTTCTTCCGTGCTGACCAGCTGCGCAGGGTCGCCGCATGGTCTGCGTACTTCCTGCCTGTAGACTGCATATAGGCTGAAAGGTCTTCGATCAGAGTATCCAACTCTGCAATTTCCTTTTCCAGTTCCGAATAATCTTCCAGAAAAACATTCCGATATCGCCCATACGCTTCTTTGGTTCTATTCAGTTGGTTCAATCTTAGGTTGTTCTTATTTATTTGGTTCGATGTGCAGTTTTGCGCAATCGTGTTGCTCACTTTTGAGCAATCAGGCTGCTCATTTTTGACCATCTCGACTGTGCATTTCCGCGCAGTAGATGGGAAGCTTAGGAACACCTGATTTGGCTTGGAAAAGCCATTGAACCGCCGTTCGATCAGCCGTGCGGCTTCCAGTTCCCGCAGGGCACGGGTGACACTGGAAATGCTGCTCTGAAGATCTTCCGCCAGCCCTGCCAACGGATAGAGCACATATGCCCGGCCCTGCACATCCACCCAGCCGTTCTTCTGCGAAAGGGTCATGCGGTCCAGCAGCAAAACATACGTCAATCGTGCCGTATGGGAAAGGCTCATCTGTAGCAGAAATTTCGGATAAGGGAAATAAGCGGGCAGTGGGGTTTGTGCCTTAATGTACTCTTTACTCAAACTTCCTCCTAATCGTTTTCAAAAGTCCCTGCCGAATGGGAAAGCCCTGCACGGGCTTACGCATCCGGCAGGGTTCCGGGGTGCGGGGTGGAAGACCCTGCTGCTTACAGGCTCATATCATAGCTGCGCTTCTTGCGTTTCGGTTGACGCTCGCGCTGTTCCTGTCGAGCCTGCTCCTGCCTTGCCTTTTCGCGGACTTTGGCCTCCCACTCGCGTTTCCATGCAAGGTCGGATTTCATCTCATTGGTTTTTCGGAAGATGCTGTACACATTATCCGATGCAATTTCCAGACGCCGGGATTCTTCCCTCAGGGGAGCATATGCCTTTTTCCTCTCCGCGATTTCTTTGGTCAGTTCTTCTTTCCGTATTTTCAAGGATTTCAGCGATGGCAGCTTTCCATCGTTTTCTTCCCGGAAATATTTCACGGATTCTGCATAGGCATCCAATTCCTTGGAATGCTCTGCACGGAATTTTTTCTTAAAAATCGCCTTCGCAAATTGCTGCTGAACCTCTTTGGTAGAAAGGTACTGTCCCGCATAATGAATCTGCTCATTGGTTTTCTGCAGTTCATCCTCTGCCTGCGACAGCCGTTCATACGCAGCCTGCGCATTGGCCTGTGCTGTCTTACACAGATCGTTCAGTTCCGTCAGGTCGTTGATGTTGTTTTCCTGCACCCATACCAGCGTTTCAGCCATTTTCTGCAAATTGCTGATTTTGACCTTTAGTGCATAGGCCAGATTTTCCTGTGCCTTAACATTCTCCTGCAGGTCCACAACGAGCCGCAGCCTGGTTCTGGTCATAAAGATCAGTATGGGGTCTTCCTTGTACCGCAGATTCTTCTCGGCGTTCTGAACAAAGAATCCTTCCAGACATTCTCTTTTGCAGCTGTCCCCCAAGGAACGCTCCGATATAAACTTGTTCCGTTCCGGCGGCAGATAGCTGTAACGCCCACGTTGTGTTTTGACGAAAATGTCATATTCATCCTGCAGGATGTTTTGAAAGTCCTCATACGAGATTGCTTTCTCACGAGTAGCGGCAACGGCATCCCGGATAAGCTGTTTCTGCGTTTGAAACTTTGTCGGGTTGGGTATAAATCCTTCCCTTTCGATTTCCTGCTTTTTCTCATCCAGCCGCCGCTGTGCCCAATACTCCGCTTCGGTCACACCCGTTCTGGATGGTGACAGTAAATCGACCTGATGCAGAAATTCGCGGTGGCACAAATCCATGAGGGATTTCTGCAGATGCTTCAGGTACTCGTTCGTCACATGGTGCTTGTACCCTGCCTTGCAGTCGATGGGTCGCTCCATGAAGGGCTGCTGGGGCACATCCAATTTTCGCAAGCTGTTGATTACGATATGTACATGAATGTTGCCGCTGCCATTGTGACCGTCCATGTGCGTACAGACCAATGCCTGATGCCCCGGAAAATTTGCTTTTGCGTATTCCAGTCCAAGCTCCTGTGCCCGTTTCCCCGTCAAGCAATTTTCTGTGCTGTCCCGTGGATCAAAGCTGATGATGTAATGGTGGCTTTTGATTTCATTCTTGTTTTTGTTCTTCTGATATTCGCGGTTCAGCTGCTGGCAGGCCGCATCAAAGGAATAGGGTTCACAGTTCAGACCGTCCAGATAAAACTCATCTCGCATGATACGATTTCCGTTCTGGTCAAGGATCGGAGTTTTCCGAAGCTCATCATGCTTGAAAATCAGATACTCCAGTGCAGCACCATAGTTGGAACTCTTACTTGCGATGTGCTTTAAGATTGCCATAGTTCTTTCCTGCCATTTCTGCGACCTGCTCCCGCATTTCAAAAATGCAGGAAATCGCATGGTTGATGTTTTCGTGCATCGCACGGGACTGGATACCGCCGCTGTTGAAGAACGCCGCGATCTGGTTCAAGTTGTTCCCGATGGCGGCAAACTCCCGTGTGATGGCTTCAATTTCGTCCGGGTGGACATAGAACACATACGAGGTATTCACGCGGCCTTTCATCAGCATCTGCGCTGTAAATTCAGAGAGGGTCATTCCGGCATCTTCTGCCTGCCGGTGTAAAAGTTCATGTACTACTTCTGTAACTCGTGCGGAGATTACTTTTGTCTTTACGATAGATTTCACTTTTTTCTTCGTTCTTGGCATAGGGTCTCCTTTCCAAAATCAAGAATTTGATTTTCCCGGCAGTGCATCTGCACTCCGGCTGTGACCTGCTGCGGCAGGCCACCAACAGGCAAAATCATGTGATTTTGCACGATGTGAGGGTATGGGGAGCGCAATCCCCATCAAGATGCCGCCGTGGAGAAACTGCCCGTAGGAGCGGTTTCGTATACAAAGGCGAATCTTGCTCTTAACTACCGTCCACTCTGTCCCGGCCCGTTCCTGCCCGATTTTCTCCGGCGTATTTTCCGGTAAGACGCGCAGAATGCACATTCAGTACCGGAGGTATCCTGCTGGGGTGGCTCATGCGATTTTCAAGGTACAATGTGCCTTTGTAAGGAATCGGGGAATTTCATCAGTGATACCGTAGCGAATTGGCTTACTTTTGAAAACACTTCCTATACCTTATACAAACTTTAAGGGGTGTTTTTAAACCGGGTCTTTTGAAAATTCAAAGAAAATTCATTTTCCCAACGTTCCCCTCTACCTATAACAATCTAAAATGGATGTTTGGCAACCAGTTTTTTAAATTTTGTTGAACTGTCTAATTTTAGAACATGGATTTTGTTTATTTTCCACTCATAAAACTAGAGGAAAGCCGTTTCACAAAAGATTTTGAAAGCCCCTACACTAATAGGAATCCGCAGAGCTGTTTTGGAATACAGTTTTGAAATTTTCACAAATTTGGACAAAACGAAAAACGGCAAAGCAGATGAAATCCACTTTACCGTTTTGTGTCGATGGCGCGATACGCGTAAATTACTGCCTTAGGCTTTTCTGATAATTTGCCTTATGAGAAGGTCGGCAAAAATGAGCCTGTCTGCATTGCAGATGAAGTGCCGTTTGACATCCCCGAGAGTTGGGAGTGGGTACGATTAGGCGAGATTTTTCAGCATAATACAGGTAAAGCGTTAAACTCATCGAACAAATCGGGTGTATTGTTGGAATATATCACAACATCCAACTTATACTGGGATAGATTTGAACTTGAAAATCTTAGGTCGATGTACTTTACTGAAAATGAAATAGAAAAATGTCAGGTATCAAAAGGTGATCTTTTAGTTTGTGAAGGTGGCGATATTGGACGTGCTGCTATTTGGTTAAAAGACTATAAAATTTGCATTCAAAATCATATTCATAGGTTGCGTTCATATGTTCCGCTTTGCACAAGATTTTACTACTATGTGTTTTTTCTCTATAAATATGCTGGTTGGATTGGAGGAAAAGGAATTGGAATCCAAGGATTATCGTCTAATGCGCTCCATTCTCTGTTAGTTCCAGTTCCACCGATAGCTGAGCAAGAAAGAATTGTAAAACGGCTCGAAATAATAAAACCGCTTTCTGATAAGTATTCTGAAGCTTCTGAACAAATCCAAGAACTAAATAATCTGTTTCCTGAACATCTTAAAAAATCCATTCTTCAATATGCCGTTCAGGGCAAACTTGTTTCCCAAGACCCTGCCGATGAGCCTGCCTCTGTTCTGTTAGAACGTATTCGCACAGAAAAGGAGAAGCTCATTAAAGCCGGAAAAATCAAACGTGACAAGCATGAATCGGTCATTTTCAGACGGGATAATTCTTATTATGAGAAGGTCGATGGAATTGAACGTTGCATCGATGATGAGTTGCCATTTGAGATTCCCGATTCGTGGGAATGGACAACCATTGGCACAACTTGCATAAACATTCAGTATGGCTCGTCACGAAAATCTGAGTCTACGGGAACAATGGCTGTTTTAAGAATGGGAAATATTCAGAATGGTCGAATCGACACTCAAAAACTTGTGTACACATCAGATAAAGAGGAAATTGCCCACTATCCTCTTGAATATAATGATTTGCTCTTTAACCGTACAAACAGTAAAGAACTTGTAGGAAAAACCGCCATCTACAAAAGTGAAGTTCCTGCAATCTATGCTGGCTATCTAATA
>OMCO01000564.1_pt1 | contig 12040 bp, 13 predicted proteins | sample 1645031 | NCBI WGS metagenome assembly OMCO01 (sample SAMEA103958146, study PRJEB25191) | human gut metagenome
TTTACGTATTTTTAAAATTTATTTTAAAAATAATAATAAATATATTAAAATAAAAAAAATAGCAACTATTCAGTTACTTTTTCTTTTTTGCTTACTTTTTTTTCTCCCTTATAAAATCCGCATTCACTACAAGCTCTATGAGGTCTAATCATTGCACCACAATTTGAACATTTAACAAGTCCATTAGCAGTAATTTTATAGTGAGTTCTTCTCATATCTCTTCTAGTTTTACTAACTTTTCTAAATGGTACTGCCACGAGTATCACTCCTTCCTTTTATCTAGTAATGTTTTAAGTTCTGATAATCCTAAATTATTACCTTTATTATACTCATCTTCCGTCATCAAACGCCAACCGTCACCCTCAAGGGTTATCTCTTCATCTTTTTTTCCTCTGACTTTAGATGGGACTTCCAATACAATATTTTGCCATAAAAATGAAATTAAATCAATATTATTTTCAAAAATAATTAAATTATTTTCATCAGTTTCAAAATTTTCTCCAAAATCAGTATCAATTTCTACTCTAAAAGGTATACTAACCCTTTCTAAAGTAACATCATCAGGTAATATCATAATTCCCTTTAAAAGTCCTTTAATATTATAATAATCAATCACCTTAGAAATACTTCCAACAAAAGTTACATCTTTTAATTCCAATATTGAAGCTTTTTCTAAGTATTCCTTTGGAATATCTACATTAATATTAATTTCAATGCTATTTGAAACATTTGTCATCACATTAGTAATATCAAACATAAATCTCACCGCTTTCTAATTATAACTTAAATATCTAAAAACTACAACTCTTTTTTCACTACTACCGTACTAACATTAGTAAAATCTATCATTTTTAAAATCTTATTAAGTTCATCCATATTTAAACTTTCAATTATACTAATAATATCATTTTCTATTTTACCATCAAACAAAATATTATCAGTAATTATATTATTAATAACAACTATGTTATCATAACCAAATAATTCATTACTAATAAGTACTTTTTTCTTCCTATCAAATGATTTCTCATCGACTACAAAGTCCTTTAAAACCTCTTCAATTCTATTTTTTAAAACTTCATAATTGAAAGTTTCATTAATCAAGGAAATTAATATATGCTTATCAGTATTTAACATATCGAAATCAATATTATTAGTAATAATTTTTTCTTCCTTTAATTTAAAACTAAATTCTGAAGTCTCATCGAACAAAATATTCATAACAATATATAAATAAAGCATTAACTTTCTTTTAGATATATCTTTAATGTTATCTATAGGAACTTTAATATTATAAGAAAATTTTGGAATGTTAGTATTACATATAACGATTTCATCCTTCTTGTATACAGAATTTGGCTCTTTAATTTTTTTTAATTTAACCTCTTTATATTCTCTAAAATTCTTCTTATCCTGATTTTCCTTAATACACTTAAGTAATTGTTCTTTATCAAAATTTCCCGTAACAACTAAAAACATATTACTAGGATGATAAAAAGTATTATAACATTCATATAATAATTCCTTATTTATTTTATCAATATCGCTAGTACTACCACTTATAGAATACCTAATTGGATCTTCCTTAAAAGTATTATACCTTATCTTATCGTATAAAATATTCCAAGGATTGTCATTACACATATTTATTTCTTCCTTAATAATTCCCTTTTCCATCTCAACATTTTCCAAAGTAAAATAAGGACTTTGAACATAATCTAACAAAAAAAGAATATTTTGAATCATATTATTAGGACCGCTTACTTCATAAGTTGTTGATTTAAGTGAAGTATGTGCATTGTAACTAGTTCCACTTTTTTCAAAAAACAAAGCCACATCTTCTCCATCTTCTTGAGCAAAAATCTTATGCTCTAAAAAATGCGCAATACCATCAGGCACTGTCAAAAACTTAGTTTTTCCAATAGGAACAAAAGATTTATATATAGAGCCAAATTTTGTTGTTAAAGTAGCATATACATTTTGGCAATTTTCGCGTGGATAAAAAAACACCTCTAAACCATTATCAAGCTTATCATAAAAAATTTCTTCATCAATCTTAGCAATATTAATCTTCTTCATTATAATCACCTTCTAATAGAAATATTGTATCCATTTTAATTTTTTTAGAAAAATTAATAACATCCTCTTTAGTAACTTTTTCAAACTTTGAAATTCTAGTATTAATATCATCACTATTTAAAATATTCATTGCATAATAATTATTAATAACACTAGGTTGTGTCTCTAAAGATAATTTTAACGAAGAAGTAATCATATTAATAGCATTGTTAAACATATCCGAAGTAAATTTTCCCTTTTCGATATCTTTTATCGTTTTCTTTATCAGTTTAAGTCCTAAATCGACCCTATCTTTATCTATACCCGTATATATAATCAATAAATTATCATATCCTTGAGCAATAGAATTAATATAGTAAGCTAAAGAATTTTTTTCTCTTACAGTGTCAAAGAGTAAAGAATTACCACTTCCTCCAAGTATTTCATTATATACATATAAAACGTATTTTCTTTCATATTCACTAACATCATTAAATCTTAAACCAATAGCTATTTTAGTCTGATTAACAGCATCTTCTTCTTTAAATACTTTAACCCTTTTCCTAGGTAGCACTTCATCAATAAGTACATTCATCTTTTCTTTCTTAAAAGAATTTATTTTAAAATTATTAATAAAATATTCCTTAATTTCATTGCTATCTACATTACCAATTACATAAACATCAACCAAATCATTCATCAAAACTTTTTTATAATATTCATATAATTTAGCTTCATCAATATTTTTTAAATCAGATAAATATCCATATTGATCATAAGAATAAGCATAATCTCCCATATGTTGCAAAAGTGCAAATATAGAATACTTAGTCTTATTATCCTTTCTTCCCATAATACTTTTTTCTAATTTATTAACACAATTATTAAAAGATAAACTATCAAACTTATTATTAGATACATTAGGATTAAACAATACTTCCATTAAAAAATCTAAACTTTTATTATGTAATCCTTTTTCGGTATATTCCTCATTTAAAAAAGTTAAATTAAAAGATAAAGTGGTAAAATTACCAACCCTACTAGAGGTTGAAGATAATTTTAAATCATAAAGCTCTTCCGATTCAATTACAAATTTTCTTTCAGTATCAAATTTTTTAGTAGATTCAATCAATACCATCTTCAAAAGATTTCTTAACGTAATTTCTTCTTTTTTAACAACATTTCTAAACTTCACTTCAACCCTAACGGTTTTAAAATTATTGGTTTTAATAACATTTAAATTATATGCTCCAAGTTCATATTTTATATACTCCATATTACCACCTCAAACTTATTATATGTAAAAATACATTATTTATAATTTATTAATGCTTCTAAAGCCAATTTAATCATTTCATTTAAACCAGTTGCTCTATCATCTGCCGATAAAGATATATCCTTATCATAAATTAAATCTGATACAGTAAGTAAAGTTGCACATTTTTTATTTAAAAACTTAGCATTAGCAAAAAGTGCCGTACTTTCCATCTCTGCCCCAAGGTATCCATTAAAACTATTATTATTATAAAAACATTCCGTACAATGTATTGCTCCTTCCTTCAAAGAAACATTTAAATAAGTACTAGTTTTTTTAATTAAATCAATAATATCTTGATGAGGATATGTAAACTCTTCATAAGTACTAATAAGCTCCTTAGTATAAGAACTACTGCTATATGCCTTGTTAACAAGTACCACGTCATTTAATTGCAAATTCTCATCATAAGCCCCCATACTACCAATTCTAATAATCACATCAACATCATAAAACTTAAATAATTCATAAGAATAAATTCCCATACTAGGAATACCCATACCAGATGGGAAAATAGTTACCAAAACATCTTTATAATACCCTGTATAAGCTGTCATTCCTCTAATACTATTAACCAATTTATAATCAGTTAAAAAATTTTTAGCTATATAAGATGCCCTTACCGGATCACCTGGCATTAAAACTAACTTAGATATATCTTTTTTTTCTGCTTCAATATGTGGAGTCATAAATCACCTACTTCTAATTAATTACTATACTATATTTACTAACCTTAGCAAAATCTACACTACTTGGTATCACTATTGATAATGAATAATATTTATTATCTGTAAATTCAACTTTTGCCACATCATCTTTATTCGACCACAAAACATTATTATCATTATCATATAATTGAATAGTAACATTACAAATACGTTCATCTGCTAAATTATTAGTAACCCTCATAACCATATTATAAGTATTATTTTCACTATCTTGTTTAAATAACACCCTATCGATTTTATAATCATTCATAATAATTTGATAATCGGTATTATCCTTATCAATTAAAGTAAAACTAGTTATTGTATCATTTGGAACATACAAAGATAATGCTTTACTAATATCTGCACTATAACTATAATTAGTATCACTAACGAGATAATTTAACCCATCTATTTTTCTATCATACATAATAAATTGTTCTAAAGTTTCTGTAGTAGCTTCTTCATTCATACTAAAATATTGATTAGCAGAATTAACTAAAACAGTAAATAACATTCCAATAATCTCTTTATCCCTATCATTTTTTTCACATCTAATAGTCAAAACATTATTTTTTATTTCTACATTATAATTCTTAATTATCTCATCATCTTGATAATTAATAGTAAGCATATCTTCATTATCAACTGACGCTTTAACTTTAACATCGGATTCATTAAGCGTAATAATATCTTGATCAGCATTAAATTTATCTACAATATAACTTGCACTTACAATATTTTTATGAACCACCGGTGGAGTTTGCTCTTCTTCTTTAGGCATAAAATGTTTAACATAAACAAGTAATAAAGCAAACGCAATCAAAATAAATAATGCAAACCATGCTACCACAACCCCTTTTTTACCTTTTTCCATTTTTATTCTTCCCTACCTTCCAATTTTACCAAAACCTCTCTTGGCTTAGAACCATTTTGAGGGCCGACAATTCCTCTTTCTTCTAACAAATCAATTATCCTTGCAGCTCTATTATAACCAAGACGATACTTTCTTTGAATAAGTGATGCACTTATCTTCCCACTGTTAATCGCATATTCAACAATCTCATCATACAAAGGATCATCATATTCTTCTGATGACTCATAGTCATTACTTTGCGAAGTAATCTTAGCCTCTTCAGTAATAGATTCATCATAAACAGCTTTTTGTTGTTTAATAACAAAATCGACAATACTTTGTAATTCTTCTTCAGAAACATACGCCCCTTGAATTCTAATAGGAATATTTTCCCCCATAGGCAAGAATAACATATCACCTTTACCTAATAATTTTTCTGCCCCAACTGAATCGAGTATCGTTCTAGAATCTATACCATTGCTAACTGCAAAAGCGATACGTGATGGTATATTAGCTTTTACTACCCCAGTAATAACATCGGTAGAAGGTCTTTGTGTAGCTACAATCAAATGAATTCCAGCTGCTCTTGCCATTTGAGTAATACGCATAATAGAATCTTCAACTTCCTTAGCAGCAACCAACATCAAATCAGCAAGTTCATCGATTATAACTACAATATAAGGCATTTTTTGATATTCAGGATGAGATTCACAATATTTATTATAAGTTACTATATTTTTATTATGCGTATTTTCAAAAACATCATATCTTCTTTCCATCTCAGCAACAATATTTTTTAAGGCAATAGAGGCTTTTTTAGGATCAGTTACAACTGGACAAAGCAAATGAGGAATACCATTATACATATTAAGTTCAACTTTCTTAGGATCAACCATCACCAATTTTACTTGATCTGGTTTAGTACGCATCAAAATAGAAGCAATAATACAATTTATACATACAGATTTACCACTACCAGTAGTACCAGCGATTAATAAATGTGGTGTAGCATTAATCTCAGCATACTTAACCCTTGCCATTATATCTTTACCAAGTCCAACAGTTAAAAGCGTTTTTTCATTAATCTCCGGTAACAACGCCATAACTTCTTTAAAAGAAACCGGAGCATTTACCTTATTAGGTATTTCAATTCCAATAGTATTTTTACCAGGAATTGGTGCTTGAATTCTAATTTCTTTAGCAGCTAATGCTAACGCAATCTCTCTTTGAATAGAAAGAAGCCTAGATACCTTAGTACCCGCCTTAATTTCCAATTCATATTGTGTTACCGTAGGTCCAATATTACATTTAACAATTTGTGCACTAATTTCAAAATCATTTAAAACCCTAGCTAGTAATTCAGTATTACTCTTAGCACTTTTTATATTCTCAGCATTAGAAATATTTTTAACATCCTTAAGCAAACTAATTGGAGGAAGAATATATTTTCCACTATTACTACTATTAGATACGTTAATACCCTCATTAACCACTTTTTCAGCAGTTATTTCCTTAACATTCTTAACTTCCTTCAAATCATCAATAGAGGATACTACAATCTTACTATCAGAAGAAGCAACATGGACAATATCATCCTCACCTTCACTACCTAATTCCTTCTTCTTTTTAAATAAAGAAATAATTTTACCCTTAATTTTAACAAATAAATTATATAAAGAAACATTAAAAAATAAAATAATCGCCAAAAGAGCCATCGCAATAACTACTATTTTAGTTCCATCAACACTAAATAAACTTACAAACAAATACGAAAATATAGCTCCTAAAAATCCTCCTCCAGCATTACCAACAGCATCTATATCTTTAAAAGCAATAAGCAAATTATCAAACGTTTCTTGAACGATTTTAGAACTAGATAACTGATTAATAACAACATAATCAATATGAAGATATACAAGCAGTGCTACTACCAAAATATACATACCTATCATCTTACCAGATAACAAATCAGGTATCTCCCTTTTAGCAATTAAATATATCCCCGTTATAAATAAAATAAGTAATAAAAATAAATATAAAGAACCAACTAAAAATATACTAAAACTATTAATAAGCTTACCCACAGGACCATATTTACATATACCAATAATAGCTATTAATATTAAGATAATACCATTAATTTCATTACTATATTCAAATTTTTTATTATCTTTTTCTTTCTTTTCCTTTTTCTTAGCCATATTACTCACCCTCTTATATATAAAACATTATAACAAATTTCTTCATTTTTTGAAATACAAAAGAACAATATTTTACCCACTTTTAATTAAGACATTACTTTATATATTAATGGAGGTAATTCTATCTTTTTAGATGATATCGTTAATGAATCTAATAATCTTTGAAAATCTTTTATTTCCCTATTAGAAAAAACTGTAAAAACAATATCATTAGTACTTACATAATCATTAATTTTTTTTCTAATTATAATACCAGCATCATAGTCAATTACATCTTCTTTACTTCTTCTACCACAACCTATTTCGCAAGCATAACAACCTACAATATAAGCATCGATATTAGTTAAAAAACCATTAATTGGCGCCTTTACATCATACTTATATAAAGCATCCTTCATCTCATCAATTCTACCTTGTTGAAAATTTATAAATTCATAAAATTTTGCTAAAGCATCCCCACTTTTCAAAGTATTAATAACTTTTTCTCTAGCTTCATCAAAACTAATTGATAAAGCCAAAGATACCATATGACTAGCAAGAGCAACACATAAATTAGTAAGATTTTCTTCCCCTTCATTTTTCAATACTGATATAGCCTCTTTTATTTCTAAACTATTGCCAACATTATAACCAAGTGGAATATCCATATTAGTAAGCAAGCACACGACTTTTCTTTTATACTTTTTACCAATATTAATCATAATATTAGCTAACTTAGTAGCATCATCAAGATTCTTTATTAAAGCCCCACTTCCAACTTTCAAATCAATAACGATATTACTAGCACCAAGTGCTATTTTCTTACTCATTATTGAAGAAGCTATCAAAGGAATACTCTCTACAGTTCCAGTCACATCGCGAAGTGCATATATTTTTTTGTCAGCAGGAACAAGATTAGCCGTCTGACTAACGACGGATAAATTAATTTTATTTACTTGAGATAGAAACTGCTTTTTTGTCAAGTCTACTTTAAAGCCAGGAATTGACTCTAACTTATCGATGGTTCCTCCGGTATGGCCTAGACCTCTTCCACTCATTTTATAAACCTTTACTCCTAAACTAGCTACAATCGGAGCCACGATTAAAGTAGTCTTATCTCCAACACCACCCGTTGAATGTTTATCAACTGTAGCACCTCCAACATTAGATAAATCGATAGTCTCTCCACTATTGATCATCGCCTCGGTTAAGTAATTAATTTCATCTTGATTCATCCCATTAATACATATAGCCATTAACAAAGAACTCATTTGATAATCCTTAATAGTATCATCTAAATATGCCCTAACAACATATTCAATTTCACTTTTACTAAGAGAAGAATTGAGCCTTTTTTTATTAATAATATCCAAAATATTCATTAGAAAACCTCCTTGTAATTAGATTTATACAAATCAGCATCTTCTTTTTTTAACTCTTCTATTTTCTCAATAGGAGGCAAATCATCTTTAGTAGAAAGATTAAAATAATCTAAAAAATCATCAGTTGTCTTATAAAGAAGTGGACGCCCTGGAATATCAGCCCTACCACATTCTTTAATTAATCCTTTTGCCACTAATCTTCTTATAGTATAGGTAGTATCCACGCCTCTTAATTCATCAATTTGTAATCTAGTTATTGGTTCATTATAAGCAATAATAGCCAAAGTTTCCAAAGCAGCATTTGACAAAGTAGAAGAAATAGTAACATCATCAACCAGTTTTTTATAATATTCCCTATGCTCTTCTTTAGTAGTTAATTTAAAACAATTGCCTAAATAATGTATCCTAAGTCCCCTATCTGGCTCATCATATTTATTCTTTAAACTAAGAACCAAATCTTTAGCCTCATCTTCATCTATTTGCAATATATTACAAACTTCGCCTAAACTAATTCCCTCATCACCTTGAACATACAAAAGTCCTTCCAATATCGCTTCTTTATTCACTTTGTTCACATCCTTTTAACGATATAGTTATTTTAGAAAAATTTTGATCTTGATTAATAACTATTTCATTATTTTTAACCATATCCAAAACCGATAAAAAAGTTACAATAACAAAATCCTTACTAAAACTATCAAATAAATCATCAAAATTAACCGTTTTCTTAATTTTTAATATTTCTTTAATTTCCTTTATCCTAACACTAACACTATATTCTTTAGTTGTTATCTTAGTAGAAATAGGCTTCTCTAATTCTCTTCGCTTAAGCAATTCTAAAAAAGCATTATACAAAACATCTACATTATATTCACAAGTATTTACTAGTTTACTCTCAGTATATTTATTAATATTTTCTGGACCCTTAATAAATATTTGTTGACGATTGTTTTCTAATTCCTTAAATGAAGTAGCAATGTCTTTATATCTTTCATAATTTAATAATCTTTGTATCAAATTTTCCTTAGTATTTTCTTCTTCTTCATTTTCTTCATTATTTTGGTTAGGCAATAATAACTTAGATTTTAATTCGATTAATTCAGCCGCCATAACCAAATATGATGAAGCAATATCAATATTTAATTCTTCCATTTTATTAATATAATCCAAATATTGTTTTGTAATTTCCTCAATATTTATATCATATATATCAATATTTGCTTTTTTAATTAAATGTAAAAGTAAATCTAAAGGTCCTTCAAAAGCATCAATTTTTATACTATAATCCATAATATCATCCTTTAACTAATTATAACAAAATAATTAAATATTGTAAATTAATATTTAATGTGTTATACTTTGACTAGGTGATAATATTGAAAAAATTTATGATGCGTGATGAAGAATTCATCTGTGACAACTGTCATAAAAAAGTAAATAAATTAAATTATACTGCCAGAGATCACTGCCCATATTGCCTTTGGTCAAAGCATGTAGATATCAATCCTGGCGATAGAAAAAATACCTGTCAAGGAGCATTAATTCCCACTGGAATAGAAAAATATAAAGACACTTATAAAATAATTTATAAGTGTCAAAAATGTCATACAATTCATAAAAATATAATGGCAACTGATGATAATTATGATGAAATAATTAATTTATCAATTAATAACTAACTATTCCTAATATTATTTACAAAATTAGATAAAATAGGTAGTATAAGTATGAAAATGAAGATAACAACAACCATCAACAGCAAAACTTGAGTATCCTTAGAAATCTTAATCGTTTTCTTCTTTTTTTGTGGCTGATTTTCCATATTACTAATATATGTAGTTGTTTTTTCCGTTTTTGTATCATATATTGGTTGATCTTGATAAAACCTTTCAGTAACATCTAAATTGGTATCAGGAATTTGAATCCCCACATTATTACTCTGAGATGATATAACCTGATTATTATTAGAAACTTGAGAATTATTTACTTGAGTTTGAGAAGTTGCAAATGATGAATTCATAGTTTGCGATTGAACATTTTCATTTGCAGTAACAACATTTTGATTTTGATTAGAAACATTCGTCTCCATTAAATTATTTATTCCCATCGCCTTATTAACCATTTCGTTATTTTGAATATTTAAATTAGTAACATCATTAACATTAATTTGTGGTTGATTTAAAGCCGTATTAAAATTAGTAGTAGCTTTATACGGCTTAACATCACTATACTCTTCTTTTTTTTCTTCATAACTCTGATCTAATTGTTGTAATAATTTTTCTCTTTCATTCATAGTTTCACCTTTTTCTATATAACCGATTTTATCACAAACATAACCTTCATTAAAGATGACATCGCCTTTTTTGTAATATACTAATTTGCTATTTTTATTTAAAAAATCTTTTTCAATAGAATTTATCCAGTTCATTTTTTACCTCAAAACAAATAAAGTGTAATAAATATTACAGTTTTAAATGATAACATATGTTATAATAAATTGCAAATAATAAGAATAGCAAAAAAGAAAGGAAATTAAAAATGAAAAAAATAAGTTTATTTATTATAAGTATTCTTGCGGCAATACTAATGGTAAGTTGCACAACAAATACAGAAAAAGTCAAAGTGTTAGTTCCAACTGGAACACCATCACTAGGTGTATCTTATGCTTTAGATAAAGAAGAATATATTGAAGAAGAAATTGTAAGTGGTTCTGATCCACTTATTGCGGGATTCACAAATGCTGAATATGATATTATTGTTGCTCCAGTAAATCTTGGCGCAAAATTCTACAACACTACTGAAAATTTTGCATATGTGCTTTATGAAACTATTGTATGGGGAAACTATTACCTTGCTTCAACAAGCGAAATTAGTGATTTTGCAAGTTTAGAAGGAAAAACAGTAACAGTATTTGGTAAAAATTCTACACCTGATGTTGTATTTAGAACCCTTGTTGCTTCAAGCGGTCTAAATGTTAATATTGAATATGTTGATGATATCTCAACCGCAAATTCATATTTAATGAGTGGTAAGGCCGAAATAATTGTATCTGCTGAACCATCAATTACTAAATTATCACAAAACAAAAATATATATACACTTGATTTACAAGAAGAATGGCGTAAATTAACTGGAAATGTTTCACTACCTCAAGCTGGAATATTCGTAAAAAAAGACAGAGCCGAAAATGATAGCGTAAAAAAAGCTTTAAAGAGTATGATTAATTCTGTAAGACTTGCATCAACAAACCCTGAATCACTTGTAAAAAGTGCTGTAAAAGTAGACGAAAGTTTAAATAAAATCGGTGAAGAAACACTAAATAATGCTGTAGGTAAATGTAATCTAAGAGTTGATACTAATCAAAAAGATGCAATTGAATTCTATTTTACAAAAGTAATGGATTTAGGCCTTGGCAAAACAGTGGGAGGAAAACTTCCAGATGAAGGCTTCTATTACCAAAAATAAGATATTAAGTATTACTTTTGCAACATCGTCTATTTTATTACTATTATTATTCTGGATAATACTAACGAATATATATA
>OMCO01000566.1_pt1 | contig 12015 bp, 7 predicted proteins | sample 1645031 | NCBI WGS metagenome assembly OMCO01 (sample SAMEA103958146, study PRJEB25191) | human gut metagenome
CCTTTCCTTAACTTCTTTGATGGTTTCCGTACATCTCACGAGATTCAGAAGATTGAAGAGTGGGATTACGAAGATCTTAAGGATATGTGCCCAATGGATGCAGTTGAAGAATTCAGAGCACACGCTCTTAATCCTAATCATCCATCAGCTCGTGGTTCACATGAGAATGGTGATATCTTCTTCCAGCACAGAGAGGCTTGTAACTCAGTTTATGATGCTCTTCCAGCAGTAGTTGAGAAGTACATGAACAAGGTTAACGAGAAGCTCGGTACTAATTATGGATTATTTAACTACTATGGTGCACCAGATGCAGAGCGAGTAATCATCGCTATGGGTTCTGTTAACGACGTAGTAGAAGAAGTTATTGATTATCTTACAGCTAAGGGTGAAAAGGTTGGTCTTATTAAGGTAAGACTTTACAGACCATGGTCATCAGAAGCTATCTTAAAGGTTATTCCTAAGACAGCTAAGAAGATTGCTGTACTTGACAGAACAAAGGAGCCAGGTTCTCTTGGTGAGCCTCTTTTCCTTGATGTTGCTACAACACTTCGTGAAGCAGGACTTAACGACATCACATTAGTTGGTGGCAGATATGGTCTTGGTTCTAAGGATACACCACCTTCATCTATCTTCGCTGTATATAAGGAATTAGAGAAGGATGCTCCTAAGAGCAGATTCACAATCGGTATCGTTGATGATGTTACTAACCTTTCACTTCCAGAAGTTAAGCCAGCTCCAATTACTTCAGCTGCTGGTACTAAGGAATGTAAGTTCTGGGGTCTCGGTGGAGATGGTACAGTAGGTGCTAACAAGAACTCTACTAAGATTATCGGTGACCACACAGACAAGTACATTCAGGCATACTTCCAGTATGATTCTAAGAAGACAGGTGGTATCACAATTTCTCACTTAAGATTTGGTGATAACCCAATTAAGAGTCCATATTACATCAATCAGGCTGACTTCGTAGCATGTCATAACCCAGCATATGTTACACAGGGTATGAAGATGGTACAGGATGTTAAGCCAGGCGGAGTATTCATGATCAACTGCCAGTGGACAGATGAAGAATTAGGACATCATCTTAACGCTGAAGCTAAGAAGTACATTTATGATAACAAGATTCAGCTTTACACAATCAATGCCATTGATAAGGCTATCGAAATCGGTATGGGTAAGAGAACTAACACAATCTTACAGTCTGCTTTCTTTAAGTTAGCTGATGTAATGCCTATCGATGATGCTATTAAGTTCATGAAGGAAGCTGCTAAGAAGTCTTACTCTAAGAAGGGTGATGCTGTAGTAGAGATGAACTACAAGGCTATTGATGCCGGTGTAGATGCTATACATAAGGTAGAAGTTCCAGATTCTTGGGCTAATCCAGAAGCTGATGCTCCTAAGGAAGCTAAGACAGGACGTCCAGAAGTTGTTAAGTTAGTTAACGATCTTCTTGAGCCAATCTCTAAGATGGATGGTGACAGCCTTCCAGTTTCAGCATTCAAGGATTGCGCTGATGGTCAGTTCGAAACAGGTGCTTCTGCATACGAGAAGAGAGGAACAGCCGTTATGGTTCCTGAGTGGGATCCAGCAGCCTGCATTCAGTGTAACAGCTGTGCATTTGTTTGTTCACATGCAACAATCAGACCATTTATTCTTTCAGCTGATGAAGTTACAGCAGCTCCAGCAAACATCAAGCTTGCAGATTCTAAGCATGCTGTAGATACAACTATGAAGTATACAATGTCTGTATCTCCTTTAGATTGTATGGGATGTGGCGAGTGTGTTACTGTATGTCCTAAGGCAGGAGAAGCTATTAAGATGGTTCCACAGGAATCTCAGTCAGCTGAGCAGCCTGTATTTGATTACCTCGTTGCTAACGTTGGTAAGAAGGAAATCAAGCCAGCACTTGTTGAAACTCCAATCGGTTCTCAGTACAACCAGCCATTACTTGAATTCTCAGGTTCATGTGCAGGATGCGCAGAGACATCATATGCTAGATTAATTACACAGTTATTCGGTGAGCAGATGTACATTTCTAATGCTACAGGTTGTTCTTCTATCTGGGGTAACCCAGCTGCTACTTCACCATATACAGTAAACAAGGATTCTAAGAAGGGTCCAGCTTGGTGTAACTCATTATTCGAGGATAATGCTGAGCATGGTTTAGGTATGTATATTGGTCAGAAGTACATCAGAGAGCAGGCTATCGAGATGATTGAAGAGATGGCTGCATCTGATAAGGCATCTGCTGAGTTCAAGGCAGCAGCAGCTAAGTACATCGAGACTAAGGATGATACTAAGGCTAACACACCAGCTACAGAAGCTCTTGTTGCAGAGTTAGAGAAGGCAGCTGCAGATGGTTGTCCAACAGCTCAACAGGTATTAGCTAAGAAGGATTACCTTGCTAAGAAGTCTGTATGGATCTTCGGTGGTGATGGATGGGCTTACGATATCGGTTACGGCGGATTAGACCACGTACTTGCTTCTGGTGAGAACGTTAACGTTATGGTATTCGATACAGAAATGTATTCTAACACAGGTGGACAGGCTTCTAAGGCTTCTAACATCGGTGAGGTTTGCCAGTTCGCTGCAGCAGGTAAGGAAATCGGAAAGAAGAGCCTTTCTGAAATCGCTATGCAGTATGGTTATGTATATGTAGCTCAGATTGCTCTTGGTGCTAACATGGCTCAGGCTCTTAAGGTAATCAAGGAAGCTGAGGCTTACAACGGACCATCACTTATCATTGGTTACGCTCCTTGCGAACTTCACGGTATCGCTAAGGGTGGTATGAACCACTGCCAGGATGAGATGAAGAAGGCTGTTAAGGCTGGTTACTGGAACCTCTTCTCATTCAACCCAGCACTCAAGGCTGAAGGAAAGAATCCATTCACACTTACATCTAAGGAAGGTGATGGATCATATCAGGAATTCCTTAATAACGAGGCTCGTTATACAAGACTTGTTAAGCCATTCCCAGAAAGAGCTGAGAGACTCTTCGCTAAGTCTGAGGAAGTTGCTAAGGAAAGATATGAGCATCTCCAGAAGTTAGTAGAACTTTACAAGTAATTAATATATAACTTAATAGTTTGTATGTTTCTCAAATGCTCCCGCAGGGCTTGTCCCTGCGGGAGTTTTTTGTGGTGGGGAGAAGATGGGAAAATTGTGGGAAGTAAGGGTGTAAAGTTAAACTTTTTGAGAGAGGGATTCGTATATATATGCAGAAGAAAAGAAAAGCTGTGGCGGATTGGACATTGAAGCAGAGTGAAGGCAGGTTGAAGTCCTAAAGGAACGAGAAAGAGAGGCGGATTGGACGTTGAAGCGGAGGAAAGGCGCGCAGAAGTCCAAAAGAAGAAAATATGTACATGGAAACAGCCGCCAGGCAGGCGTCTGTTCCCACAGATTGAGGTTATTAGTTAGTCTTGCTGCATATGCCATTGCAAGGTCCGGTGCATGCACCAGAGGAAGTCTGGCTGTTATTGCCATTATTACATGCGCTCTGGCAGGCTGTGCTGTTAGTATTAAGAGTGTCGGTGCAGTCATTCATGCAAGGCTTCTTGCAGTCTTTTTTTAAGTTACCTTCGCATGAAGGTGGACTTAAATCGAGAGGCTTGATGGCTCTGTCTAAGAGGTTTCCGCAAACAAACTTGATGCAGTCAGATTCTTCACCGGAAACAATGCTTCCCTTAGGCGTTGAGATTCTGCCGGCACTTGTTACGCGGTATCCACAGAAGTAAAGGCTCTGTAAGATGAGAGTGAGACCTACAGTAACCTCGTCATCTGTAGTATCAAGACCTAAAAGCTTAGGTATTGCATAAAGGTTGAGTCCCTGGGTTACAACATTGGCAGATGACAAGAAACCTATACTGTTAAGTGCAGGCGTATAAACAGGTGGAGTTGCGTTATTCGAGTTGTAGGAAACTCCGTAAGGAGCGAATATTTCAAGGGTGACAGATGTCGGATTGGTATCTTCATCATAAGTTGCAGCAGTAGTTGAGTTAGGAAGGTAGACTGCCGTTGGGGTAAGAGTTGCTAATGCTCTGCATGACTCATCATAAAGCGTTATTGCAAATGTTACAGTAAGGTTGGCAAGTTTCACAGAGTAGCAGTTAGGCCTTCCGGCTATCTGGGTGATTTCAACATTTTCATCACCATAAGTGTAGGCTATATCTATAACACTGACTGATGCGTTGGTAGCTGTTGGATAAGTCGTTGAAATATCTGTGCCGACAGCGAATGTGGTACACAGATTAATACCTATCTCATCATAGATAAGAGGGGCAAGAATACTGAGTTCATCGGGGGAACCGCATATCGGGTTCGTGCATACATCAAAGCAGCCATTAGGCATGTTCTGCACGATATTGCTTACAATGCGGGTAGAACCACATTTGCTGCATTTACATTTAGCCATTATCTTTTCCTTCTTCGTTTCTTTACTACATTATATGTTCTATCTACATTCGCGTGACCATATAATAATATAAAAACGGGAGTGTCCTTTTATGGCAAATGTATACACGGCAGGCAGTGACAGACGGCTTATAATCTATAGCATATCACGATATATATTTTTGAGAACGGCGTACATAGACGGTATAGAACGCCCGATAATGCTTGTGTCAGACTTTTTGGACGGACTTTCAGATGTAGTGTTGGGAGACACAATATATTATGCATATCAGAACCAGAACGGAGATATTCTTGTTAAAAATGTGATGAACAATGAAGCACTTTTTCATGTGAAAAGCAGCGAGAACCCAGATATGCACTGTCCACAGCTTGTAGTAAATAAAGACAGGTTAATGCTGTTTTATATGGTGACAAACCCGCTTACGGACAGACTGTCGCTGCGAGCTGTCTACCCACTGGAAGAAGGTGACAGTCTTAATATTCCTGTTGATTGTGAAAATGTTGATATGTATGAAGTGTTTGGAATGCAGGGAAAAGCATTTTTGTATGTAGACAGTTTCTACGAAATAACATCAGATGGGAAATTCATTAAATGTCAGGATACAGACATGCTGATGCAGAATGAACAGAAAATATCAGAGTACGAAAACCAGCTTAATACATATATGCAGGAAAACAGACAGGCAATACAGACAATAAGCCAGCTTGAGGCAACAATAGAAAGTGTAAAGGCACAGTATAATGAACTTATGGAGACGGCAATTGCGTATAGGGATGAGGCAATTAAGTGGCGCAGTAAGTTTATATAAATTACTTGAAATCTTCCTCCATAATTGCGATAATAATGCAAATGGAGGAATTATGGATAACAGGAAGCTAAACAGAAGGAATTTTTTACTATTATTATTTGTTGTGGCGGCATGTATTATGGGTGGCCGCTCTATATTTGGGTTCTTTGCACTGCTTACAGGATATGAGACTGCGACAACAGAAGTGTCTGCATTTGCAGCTTCTGAGATGTATATGATGTTTCTTTTATTTCTTGTATGTATAATTGGAGGCATTGTTATGAGCTGTCTTAGTAAAGCTAAGGTGAGCAGGACATTTTTTCTGATACGCAATACGGTGCTGATTGTGGCACTTGTGCTTAGTAATATGTCTTTTCCTAATATAACAATCATGAGTACGGTTGTTATGTCTAAATATATAGGTGATACGGGGATGTATGATTTTGCAGTCAGCTCACCGCTTCTTGTGTCAGCGTTAAGACAGCCATATCTGTTCTATACATACATGGCAGCAGAGGGGGTTATGATTATTCTTGCGTGTGTCACAGTGTATAAGTATATTGTAGACAAGAAAAAGAACAGTAATTATAATAATATGTACATGTAAATGTGTCTGCTGCACTAATAAGGTGTGGCAGACAATTTTTGCGTAGTTAACAGATGCACTTAACATGCCGGTTTATATGCGGGAGATAATAAAATGAAGGTAATGACACCACATTATTATAAGGATTTCAGATGCATTGCGGGAGCCTGTACAGATACATGCTGTGCCGGGTGGGATGTCGATGTTGATAAGAATTCTTACAAATATTATAAAACAGTTAAAGGTGCTTTTGGAAAGCGCCTGAAGAGTGTAATGGTACCATCTCAGGACGGAGAATGTACATTTACACTGAAAGAAGGAGGACGATGTCCTTTTCTTAATGATGATAATCTGTGCGATTTATATATAGAACTTGGAGAGGATAAGCTGTGTGAAACATGTGCAGAGTTTCCAAGATTTATTAACGATTATGGCAATATAAGAGAAATTGGCATAGCCCCTTCGTGTAAGACGGCTGGTGAGCTGATGTTTTCTTATAAAGATGAACTTACATTTGATACGGTTGAGGATAACAGTCTTACGCTGGAGCCTAATGATATAGATGCATATACATATATGCATCTTCGGCAGGCAAGAATAGTGGCTTTTGGAATAATATCAGACAGGGATATAAGTATATTTGAGAGACTGATGCTCTATCTTGATTATGCAAAGCGTATCCAGAAGCATCTTGATGCTGAAAGGGACGAGCTTATAGCTGGTGTTGCAAAGCGGTTCTGTGGAGCTGATTACAGAGAGGAGCTGCTTGACAGACTAAAAAGCCGGGATGAGAAGCTGCATGGCAAAAGGCTGATAAAGGGATTGAGACATTTCTTTGATGACTTTAAAGGAATGGAGGTAATCAATCCTGACTGGAATATTCATGTGGCGAGAGTAAGACGGTTCCTAGACGGGCTGACGGATGATTCTGGGCTTGCAGCGGTAATGAAAACTTACCATGCGGGAAGTGAAGCATTTGCACATGAATATGAGCAGCTTGCAATGTACTATGTGTATAGATACATGCTTGATGCAGTGAATGATTACGATATCCTGCTTAAAGCAAAGAATGCGGTTATAGGCATACTTGCAGTGGACATTATGGCAGCAGCTAATCAGGCGTCCGGCTGTATGCCAGATTTTACAATGCGCGTTGATATAGCACATTTGTATTCAAGACAGTTTGAACATTCATATTACAATTATGAAGTTTATAGAGAGTACTTTGGCATGAAGAGATGTTATTCATATAAGTTTCTTATGGACGCTTTAGTGTCACTGAATTAATGGAGGAAGTTTTCTTATGAAAATGATTATGAGATTCCTTAAGGATTACAAAAAGGAATGTGTTCTGGCACCGCTTTTTAAGATGCTCGAAGCAATATTTGAGCTGTTTGTGCCGTTGGTAGTATCATCAGTTATCGATAAGGGTATTGTTAATGCAGACAAGGGATACATTATGCAGATGTGTTTTATGCTTATACTTCTTGCAATCATAGGACTTGTATGTGCCATCACAGCACAGTATTTCAGTGCCAAGGCTGCAGTTGGTGCAGCAACAGGAATGAGACACAGTTTATTTGCACATATCCAGACATTCTCATTCACAGAGATGGATACACTTGGTACATCGACACTTGTAACAAGAATGACAAGTGATATTAATCAGGTACAGAATGGTATCAACATGGTACTGCGACTGTTCCTTCGTTCACCATTTATTGTATTTGGTGCGATGATTATGGCATTTACTATTGATGTGAAGGCAGCACTTGTATTCGTTGCGGCAATCCCGGTACTTGCACTTATCGTATTCGGTATCATGCTTGCAACAAGACCTATGTACAAAAATGTACAGTCAGGACTTGATAAGATTCTTGGAATAACAAGAGAGAACCTTACCGGTGTGAGAGTTATCAGAGCATTCAATAAGGAACAGGATGAGATTAAGCGTTTCAAAAACGATAACGAAAGCCTTAACAGATTACAGAAATATGTTGGTAAGATATCAGGACTTATGAATCCGCTTACTTATGTTGTTGTAAATGTATCAATAATTGCACTTATATGGATTGGTGGAGTAAGAGTTAACGCCGGTGCGCTTACACAGGGACAGGTCGTTGCACTTTACAATTATATGTCACAGATATTAGTTGAACTTATCAAGCTTGCCAATCTTATCATTACAATAACTAAGGCACTTGCATGTGCAGGAAGAATTGAGTCTGTATTCGATGTAACATCTGGAATGGCAGATGGCAGCGTTAAGGAAGCTGTAGCTAAGGAAGAACAGCCAGGTGTTGAATTTAAGAATGTTTCACTTACATACAGTGGTTCAGGTGCACCTTCAGTTGAAGGAATTAATTTCAAGGCTATGAAAGGTCAGACAATCGGTGTTATAGGTGGCACAGGTTCAGGTAAATCCAGTCTTGTTAATCTTATCCCGAGACTGTATGACGCTACACAGGGTGAAGTACTTGTTGATGGTGTAAATGTTAAAGATTATGATATTGAGGCTTTAAGAAATAAGGTCGGTATCGTCATGCAGAAAGCAGTACTTTTTAAAGGTACTATAAGAGAGAATATGTGGATGGGAAAGAAGGGCGCTACTGATGAGCAGATAGATGAAGCACTTGAGATTTCACAGTCTAAGGAATTCGTAGATTCTAAGCAGGGACGTCTGGATTATGTTATAGAGCAGGGAGGTAAGAACCTTTCAGGTGGCCAGAGACAGAGACTTACTATTGCAAGAGCAATCGTAAGAAAGCCGGATGTGCTTATTCTTGATGACAGTGCATCAGCTCTTGATTTTGCAACTGATGCAGCACTTCGAAAAGCTATAAGGGGAATGAACAATTCTCCTACTGTGTTCATAGTTTCACAGAGAGCGGCATCACTTATGTATGCTGATCTCATTATCGTATTAGATGACGGACAGGTTGCAGGAATGGGAACACATGACGAGCTTCTTGCAAATTGTGAGGTTTATAAAGAGATATATGAATCACAGTTTAAGAAAGCAGATTCAGAAGGGGGTGTAGCATAATGAAGAAGAATAAATCAACATTTGTAGAACTCCTTAAAAGAATTAAGAAGCACAGCTTTTTTATAATACTATCGCTTATTATGGCAGCAGTAACTGTTGCAACTACACTTTATGTACCAATTCTTGTAGGCCGTGGAATTGACTGCATTATCGGTGTGAATAATGTGGATTTTGCAAAGATTGTGAATATACTTATAAGAATTGGTATATTTGTTGGAATTACAGCACTTTCACAGTGGCTTATGAACATATGTAACAACAGAATCACATATGAAGTAACAAGAGATATAAGAAATGAGGCTATAGAAAAAATTCAGGTGCTTCCACTCAAGTACATTGACGGACATTCATATGGTGAGATTGTGAGCCGTGTAATAGCTGATGTTGACCAGTTTGCAGATGGTCTGCTTATGGGATTCACACAGTTCTTTACAGGTGTCATGACTATACTTGGAACACTTATATTTATGATTACAATCAATGCTAAGATTACACTTGCTGTTGTTGTTATCACGCCACTTTCGTTTTTAGTTGCAAGCTTTATTGCCAAGAAGACCTTCAGCATGTTCAAACTCCAGTCTGAGACAAGAGGTGAGCAGACAGCACTTATTGATGAAATGATTGGCGGACAGAAGGTAGTTAAGGCTTACGGATATGAAGATGAGGCGGTAAGAAAATTTGATGAGATTAATGAAAGACTTCAGAAGTATTCCTTAAAGGCAATCTTCTTCTCATCTATAACTAATCCTTCAACAAGATTCGTAAACAGTCTTGTATATGCGAGTGTTGCGATTGTTGGTGCATTTTCGGCTATCAATGGCGGTATAACAGTCGGTCAGTTATCAAGCTTCTTAAGTTATGCTAACCAGTATACTAAGCCATTTAACGAGATATCAGGCGTTGTCACTGAGCTTCAGAACGCACTTGCCTGCGCAGCCAGAATATTTGAACTTATTGAAGAAGAACCTGAAATTCCTGACGCCCCAGACGCTAAGGTTGTCGAGGAGGTTGACGGAACAGTTGACCTTAATGATGTGTGCTTCTCTTATGTGCCAGATAAGAAGCTTATTGAGGGCTTCAATCTTCATGTCAAGAAGGGACAGAGAATTGCGATTGTAGGACCTACAGGCTGTGGTAAAACAACAGTTATTAATCTTCTTATGAGATTCTATGATGTTAACAGTGGAAGCATTGATGTATCAGGAACTGATATAAGACAGATGACCAGAAAGTCTTTAAGACAGGGTTTTGGTATGGTTCTTCAGGAGACATGGCTTAAGTCAGGAACTATAAGAGAGAATATCGTAATGGGTAAGCCTGATGCTACAGAGGAAGAGATTATTGCAGCAGCCAAGGCAGCACATTCATATGGATTCATCAAGAGAATGTCTAACGGATTCGACACAGTTATAGGCGAGGATGGTGGAAGCCTTTCACAGGGACAGAAGCAGCTTTTATGTATAACAAGAATTATGCTTGCAAAGCCGCCAATGCTTATTCTTGATGAGGCTACATCTTCTATTGATACAAGAACAGAGATAAAGATACAGAATGCATTTGCAAAGCTGATGGAGGGAAGAACAAGCTTTATCGTAGCCCACAGACTTTCAACTATCCAGTCTGCGGATGTTATTCTTGTTATGAAAGACGGACATATTATAGAGCAGGGTAATCATGAAGAATTACTGGCTAAGAACGGATTCTATCACAAGCTGTATTACAGCCAGTTTGATACAGCAGCCCAGAATTAATGTGGAGATATATGTATGTTTATAGAGGTGGAAAATATTAGAAAATCATATGGCAGGAAAACGATAGTGCTTAACGGCGCTTCGTTTCATGCTGCCAGCGGAGAGTATATTGCCATAGTCGGTGCCAACGGCTGTGGCAAATCTACTCTTCTGGAGATACTGGCAGGAAGTCTTAAGGCAGATGGAGGAAGTCTTAAGATAGATGGCACAGATGCATTTGCAGATGTGAAGATGTTTCAGAAATATATTGGTTTTGTGCCGCAGGAGAATCCACTTATGGAGAAGCTGTCGGCAAGGGATAATCTTAAATTCTGGTACTGTGATACAGGAAGAAACATTGACGCAGACTTACAGGGCGGTGTTCCTGCAGTGTTAGGAGTATCAGAATATCTTGATAAACGTGTTGATAAGCTGTCAGGAGGCATGAAGAAGCGTTTAAGCATATGCTGTGCACTGGCTAAGAATCCACCCGTACTTATATTAGATGAGCCGGGAGCTTCATTAGATATTGTGTGTAAACAGGATATTATGAATTATCTGTCTGCTTACACGAAAAGCGGAGGTACAGTCATCATAACAAGCCACGAAGAAGGTGAATTAAAGCTTGCTGACAGAATGTATCTTTTAAAGAATGGTAAGCTTAATGAACTTGACCATCCGGTTATCGGCAATGAGCTTTTAGAGATTATTCACAGATAGATTTAATTGGGGGATTAGATGAGAAGGAAACTGGAATTATTAAAATTGCAGATTAAATCCGCATTTTTATCTATACCGAAGATAATTCTGGGTACGATAGTGACGGCAGTGCTTGTTATTGCAATAAGTACATGCATAGGCATTGCAACGGCACAGGACAGCGACATGAGGATGAAGGTTGCTGTTGTGTATCCTGATTATGATGACACAGAAAACTCTGATTCGGCAGATAATAATAAGGAGTTTCGATATATTAAGATGGCATTCAATTATGTCAGCGAGATAGACACAATTAAGAATGTCTGTACATTTGAATATACTGACAGACAGCAGGCTATAGATGGATTAAGAAATAATTATTATGTTATGGCTATTATTGTGCCAGAGAATATGATAAGTGATATTATGTCGGGCGAGAATACACCTGTTGAGGTTGTGTGTCAGTCAGAGGGTGTTAATAATACTTCGATGATATTCCGTGAGATGGTGAGGGCAGGAGGCTCTGACCTTGCAACTGCAGAGGCGGGGATATATACATTTGACGATTTGTTCAATGGTGTGCTTAAGAATTACAGGGGCTTGCGGGGTACACATGAGAATGAGCTTAATGACATATATCTTTCGTATGCACTTAACAGAAGCATATACTTTAAGACAAGGGATATATCGGTTAAAGAAGGCCTGAGTACAGTACAGTTCTATGTATGCACAGCAATTGTGATGCTGCTTTTACTT
>OMCO01000576.1_pt1 | contig 11898 bp, 10 predicted proteins | sample 1645031 | NCBI WGS metagenome assembly OMCO01 (sample SAMEA103958146, study PRJEB25191) | human gut metagenome
GTATCGGTTAAGCCGTCAGCCTCTAATATTCTTGTTGGCAGAAATACTCGACTTTTGCCGATTTTATTGCCGAAAACAGTAAAAGCACCCCTTGAAAAGCATTTAATAATAGAAACCGCTGAATGAAAATTATTTAAAGCATTGCTTCTTTCATCAAGAACGATATAATTAGAAGCAATTAGTACTATCGGAATAGGCAAATGGCAAAGGCACATCGAAAGCATTGCAGATGAATATGAAAGAGTATCACTTCCATGGGTTATGATAATTCCATCGAAACTGTTAATATTATATTCGAGAATGAAATTTATCATAGCTTCCCAATGTATAGGCTCGAGATTTTCGCTTGCGATATTTAAGGGCTGAACGAGGGTGAAATTGTCCCCTTTTCCATATTTTTCGCAGTATTTATCTATAAGCAACAAAGATGCTTTTTCATCAACATCAATTATTTCTCCGTCACTTATACTGCCAATCGTGCCACCAGTAAGAACTATCAGAACTTTAGCCATTTTACTGCCCTCCTGTCGATATATAACTTAGTATACCACCCGAAAGAAAAAACATCAATTATAAAGTAGGTAAGGTTATGGAAAATAAGATTATTACACACCCTCTAAAACCGATTTTTGATAAAAATTCGGCTGTTTTGATTCTTGGCACAATGCCTTCGCCAAAATCAAGAGAAAATAATTTTTATTATGGACACCCACAAAATAGATTTTGGCGAGTTTTATCAGCTATTTTTGGCGAAAAACTTCCTGAAAATAATAAAGAGCGAACTGCACTTTTATTAAAGCACAGAATCGCTCTTTGGGATGTTTTGGCATCTTGTGAAATCAAAGGTGCTGAGGATAGCTCAATCAAGAACCCTATACCGAATGATTTATCGCTTATTCTCGAAAGCTGTCATATAAAGGCTATTTTCACAACTGGGAAAAAAGCTTTTTCGCTTTATGAGAAATTATGCGAGCCGAAAACTAAAATTTCGGCTATTTCTTTGCCATCGACAAGTCCGGCTAATTGTCGGTTTTCGCTTGAAAGGCTTATTGAAGAATATAGTGCTATTAAGGATTTCTTGGGTTAGTCTGTAATATAATATATATTTGGAGCTTTACAGGCTTTTAGGGTTTCTTCTGTTTTTGAGCCTTGTCGGCAATAAAAATCAATATTAATTATGGATAAATCATAAGACTCTAAAGAACTTATAGTATCTGGTAGGTCTATTCGTTTGATAGGTGTGTAATCCCCAAAAATGTCAAGATCAAAGGTTTTGAAGCTTGATAAAAGTGTAAAATGAGTAAGACTCCAACACTCACGAAAAGTATCTTTTTCGATGCTTTGCACATATTTAGGAATAGTGATTTGTGTTAGACTTCGGCAATATTCAAAAGCCCCCTCTCCTATTGTTAAAAGACCATCAGGAAGGTTTATATATTCTAAACTATAGCAATTTTCAAAGGCACTGTTGCCGATTGTTAATACACTGCTTGGAATATCTAAAACTTTTAAATTTTGGCAATTATCAAAGGCGTATCTTCCGATACTCTTGATATTCTCAGGCAAACTAATACTGGCTAAATCTTCACAATCACTAAAGGCATAATCTTCAAGTATATCAGGGCCTTTTAAAAGAGTTAATTTGTAGCCGTCCTTTGTGACACTATATTCATAATCTCCGTCCCATAAAAATCTTAATGAAAATTCTGTATATTCACCTGTGGCAGGGTCTTGGTATCTATCGTGCAAGACTCGTTCTCTGCTTTTTTCTTCGTAGGACATTTCTTGAACTGGGGAATTTTCAGGTGCATTAATGTTAGAAATCCAATTAAATATGGCGGTTAAAATTTTCAAGACTATTATTATTGTAATTATAATTCCAATAATGATTGCTGCTACGATACCAGCCTTTTTAGTTGTTTCTTTATCTAATTTGACAGGATTCTTTTTTAGAATATCAATGGTATGTTCATCAGTATAAAATTCTGCTACACTCTCTCGCTCAACTCTATGTTCTTTGAAATTCAAGGCATTTGTGCAGGTTTCAACAAGATTTGGTGGAGGATTTGTCTTATGGCTTAGCTGTTCGGCACGCTGAAAAATCGTTGGCAAAAATGAAGGTGTAGGATAACTTCTTTTACCAGTTTCTTTTTCCATTTGTAGCTCTATATCGCTATTGGCTTGGCAGATTATGTGTTTAACACAGGCTAAGGGAATACCCATATACTTTGCCATACGCTCTAATGGCACATCTCTATAATATAATAATGTTAAACATAATCTTGCGCTATCTAACAGTTGCTTGAAAATATCTATGATTTTAGAAGTAAATTCAGGCTTAGCATATTCACTGACAACATCAAGGGGAATTTTATCATAATTTTCCATTTGCTCATCAAATTTATTTGCTAAATCTTCTTTATTGCCAAATATAGGTGCATTACTATATGATGTAATAATAATCACACTTTGCTTAATGATTATCCTATCTAAAAGCTCATTTGCTTTTTCATCATCTTTTGGCAGTGGAATTGACATATATATTTTATTATAAATTGAAAAATATAGCTTATTAGCTAATTCAGAATTTGGGCAGATAAGATTGGCTAAAAAGAAAATAGCATTATTGGTTTTGTTATAGATGTCTTCGAATTCGAGCATATCAGAGGTCATGAAATTATTATTTGGAGTTTGTTTCATATAAAAACACCACTTTCATATATTTTAATTAATTTTAATTATATCATACTAAATAAAGCTATACAACTGATATATTATAAAATCTTAGATTATATAGGTAAAAACTTTTGAGCGTTATGTAAATAGTCTATATTTTACTTGATATTGTGTGTGAGTGTATGGTAAAATGAAATAATAATCGAAAATAATTAAAAACACTTATCTCGTTAGAAGAATTTTATATATTTTTCTAAATGAAGCTATCAGAATGATGGGAGCGGAATATGAAATTTTTATCATGGAATGTAAATGGTATAAGGGCTTGTCTTGGCAAGGGCTTTATTGAGTCGGTTCTTGCTGAAAATCCCGATTTTATATGTATACAGGAAACTAAAATGCAATTAGGACAGGCTACTATTGAGCTTGATGGCTATGAGCAATTCTGGTGCAGTGCGGAGAAAAAAGGATATTCGGGAACAGCAATATTCGCAAAGCATAAGCCTCTTTCTGTAACATATAACGGTATGGATATAGAAGAACATTCCCACGAGGGTAGAATGATAACCCTTGAATATGAAAATTTTTACCTTATAAATGTATATGTGCCAAATTCACAAGACGGCTTGAAACGAATTGATTACCGTATGCGTTGGGAGGACGATTTGCGTAAGTATCTTATTGAGCTTGATAAGAAAAAGCCTATTATTCTCTGCGGGGATATGAATGTCGCACACAAAGAAATAGACCTTAAAAATCCTAAGACAAACCGTGGAAATGCTGGTTTTTCTGATGAAGAACGAGGAAAAATTGGCGAACTTCTCTCGTCAGGATTTACAGATACTTTCCGTTATCTTTATCCTGACGCAACGGGTATATATAGCTGGTGGTCTTACAGAGCAAGAGCAAGGCAGAATAATGCGGGTTGGCGTATTGACTATTTTATCGTATCAGACAGGATTAAGCAGAATATTACTTCTGCAAATATTCTGACAGAGGTTCTCGGAAGCGACCATTGCCCTGTTACTTTGGAGCTTGATATTTAATTAAAGGTCTTGGTAGAGGTGGCTTCATAGGTGATTAGCTTTGAAAACTGCAAGCTTTTAATTTTAAAAATTTAGAGGCAAAAAAGATGATTTAACATAATTTTGCTGATAAAGATATTGCTAAGGAGCGTATTATATATGATTGAAGTAAAAAATCTGGTTAAAAATTACGGGAGGCAGACGGCTCTTGACGGAGTTACTTTCTCGGTTAAGGACGGCGAAATTTTAGGCTTTCTCGGACCGAACGGTGCGGGAAAATCTACTACTATGAATATCATTACAGGCTATATATCCGCAACGGACGGAACTGTGCTTATTGATGGTATTGATATTCTTGAAGAACCAAAGAAAGCTAAATCTAAGATTGGATATTTGCCGGAGATTCCGCCTGTTTATGGCGATATGACGGTTGAAGGTTATCTTAAATTTATGTTTGATATAAAGAAATTAACCTTGCCAAAGAAAGAACATATCTTAGAGGTTTCTAAGCTTGTCGGTGTTGATAAGGTCAGCAACCGTCTTATTAAGCATCTTTCTAAGGGTTATCGTCAGCGTGTTGGTTTTGCTCAGGCTTTATTGGGAAATCCGCCTGTGCTGATACTTGATGAGCCAACTGTTGGTCTTGACCCGAACCAGATTATCGAAATGAGAAACCTTATTCGCAAGCTCGGTAAAAAGCATACAGTTATTCTGTCATCTCATGTTTTGTCAGAGGTTCAGGCAACTTGCGATAGAATTGTTGTTATCAATAAAGGCAAGATTGTGGCTGATGATATGAAAGACTCTATGACTTCAAGAGCGGCTGATAACAAGCTTGTTGCTGTTATTGAGGGCAGAGAGCAGGGAGTTATTTCTGCTATACGCAATATTTCGGGCGTAGTGAATGTTAGAAAAACCGGTGAGCCTGAGCGTGGCTGTGGTGAATATACAATAGAATGTAAAGATGAAGCGGATATTCGCAGAGCATTATTTAAAACTATGGCAACACAATCTATGCCGATTCTTATGCTTCATAGAGATGAATATTCCCTTGAAGATGTATTTATCAAGCTTACACAGGGCGAAGGAGGAGATAAATAATGGGAGCAATATTCAAGAGGGATTTTACCTCGTATTTTAATTCCGCAATAGGCTACATAACTATGGCTGTATTTTTCTTTTTCAGCGGATTATATTTCTATACGACTTGCTTATATACAAAGACATCAGATATGTATTATGTTTTTCAATCTATGTTTTTGGTTATAATGTTTGTTATACCGCTTTTCACAATGAAGCTTTTCAGTGAGGAAAGAAAACAGAAAACCGACCAAGCTTTGCTTACTTCGCCGATAAGCATAACAAGAATAGTCATAGGCAAATATCTTTCTGCAATAGCAATGTTTGCAATATGCTTATTGATATTTGTTGTTTTCGAGATAATTCTTGCTTTTATAGCAACACCTTCGGTAGGAGTTATATTCGGAAATATTCTCGGACTTCTCCTTCTCGGAAGCTCACTCATATCAATCGGTATATTTGTTTCATCTCTCACAGAAAGTCAGGCTGTTGCGGCACTTGTTACTTTTGCGATTGAGTTTGTTATAAATATTTTAGATTCATTTGCTTCAACAGTTTCAAATGATTTCCTCAAGAATTTACTTCTTGCATTCTCATTCCGAACAAGATATAACAATTTTGCACTTGGCCTTATTAACCTTGCAGATATGATATTCTATCTGAGCGTTACGGCACTATTCCTGTTCCTGACAATAAGAGTTATTGATAAACGCCGTTGGAGCTGATTTAATCCATGCAGAACTCAGAAAGGTGATGAATATTTATGAACAATGATGAAAATAAAAAGGAACTTTCTGCCGAAGAAATTATCGAAGCAGAAAAGCCTGAAACAGAAAAAATTGAAATAAATAGTAAGTCGGAAGTTAAAGATTATAAGACAAATAGTGATGGGCAAAACTCAAAGAAGAAAAAAACTAAATCTCCTAAAGCACCAAGACAAAAGATGTCTAAGGCGAGATTTAATCATACTATTGGGGCGTTGGTGATAACCGCAGTTGTACTTGTTGCGACTATTTTGCTGAATGTTGTCGTTTCGCTTATGTCGGATAAGCTGCCAGGAATGAGCATAGACCTTACAAGCACAGGTGCGTTTCAGCTTTCTGAAACTTCAATAAAGCTTGCACAGAATGTTAAAAAGGATTTGAAGATTACTTTCCTTGATGATAAGCAATCTTATCGTTCAAAGGCAAGCTCGAATACATACTATGCACAGGTTATGGCTATCGCGGAGGAATATGGCAAGTATAACAATAAGATTTCTGCGGAATATATCAGCATAGTTGATAATCCTAATTTTGAAAATAAATATCCGCAGGAAACTCTTAGTGCAGATAATATTATTGTTTCTTGTGGCGATAAGTATCGTATACTCGACCAATACGATATTTTTAATGTTAAGAGCTATTACAGCACATACAGTTATATTGCCTCATCAAAGGCTGAGGAGGCTTTTGATGGTGCTATTCTTGCGGTGACAAGTACAGAAAGCACAAAGCTTGCGATTGTTGAAGATAATTCAACAGAAGATTTCACATATTTTAAGAATATTCTTGAACAGAATAACTATGAGCTTGTCAGCGTAAAGCTTGAACAGGAAGATATTCCGAAAGATGCTAAGATGCTTATAGTTTTTACACCTGAAAAGGATTTCTCAAAGACAGCTGCAAAGAAAATTCGCACATATCTTGAGAATAACAAAGAATATGGCAAGAATATGCTCTATATTCCAAGCTCAAAGACTTATAAAATGCCAAACCTTGATGAGGTTCTTTCCGATTGGGGAATTACAGTTGGTGACGGACTTGCATATGAGCTTGAGAGCAGTTCAGTATATGGCAGAAATATGTATGATGGAATACTTTGCTATATGGGAAGCAATGCTTTTACTTCAAAATTTGATGATAATTCCGCTCCTGTTATTTCCTCTTATGCAAGACCTATTACACTTGATTCCGATGCAGAAACTCAATCCTTGCTTCAATATTCTTCTAAGTCGGGAGTTTGTCCGAGTGATGCAGATGATTCTTACGATTTCACAGGTAATGCAAAGGGAAATATAATTATTGCTGGTTATGGTGTAAACGGAATTTTTGCTAATGATAAAAAGAGCAGTGATAAGATTTCAACAGTTTTTGTATTTGGTTCATCGACAATGTTTGAAAAGACAATTCTTGCTTCAACATATAGCGACCAAAAATATATACTTGCTATGCTGAGTGAATCTTGTGGCAATGTAGACCAAGAGATAGCAGTTGAGGCGAAAGAGCTTACACAATATGATGTTCAAATAGATAATAATTCGGCATCAGTTATTGGCTTAGTTTGCTATGTCGGTTTGCCGATAGCGGTTATATGTGCAGGCTTGATAGTATTTGTAAAGAGAAGAAATAAATAAAATTTTCATTACCCGAACTGATATGGTTCGGGTAATTTTTATATTATTTGTAGAATTTTTACAGAACTGCTTAAAAATATAAAAGAGAGATATAGACAAAATAAGGCAAGTGGATTTATAATATTGTTTATAAAGCAGATTTTAATATATGGGAGAAATTGCTAATGAAAAGCGATTTTATAAAAAATTTTTTGAAAACAGCTCAACCGATAGTTAATCGAATACCATTGATGAACCAAAGGTCGTATCAAACGACATTTTTCACGCTAAAACCTCTACCCTCTGATGTAATATATGATGAGATAGATGACTTTTCGTATAAAGCAGAATGGGTAATACCTCCTGAGGAGGACCCCGAAAAGGTAATTTTCTATACGCACGGCGGTGGCTATGGTATGGGAGATTTAATTTCATCAAGGGCATTGATTGCACCAATCGCAAAAAAAACAGGAATACGAGTTTTTTCGTTTGAGTATCGTCTTGCTCCGGAACATCCCTTCCCTGCCGCCTTCGATGATGCAAAGAAAGCTTATGAATATGTTCTTGGACAAGGCGAAAATACCCTGTACGCATATAAAAATAAAATTTTCAGCTTAATATAGATTATTAGAAATCTATATCCTTATCATAATATACTGCAACAAGGAGCTTTTCCATTTCTTCCTGTGTAGGAATTCTTGGGTTAGAACCTGTGCAAGCATCTGCGATAGCATTTTTTGCTGTTTCTGAAAGCTTATCCATAAATTCTTTTTCATCAATAATGCTTTCATCAGCCTTAACACCACCAGGACCATAATTCTTGATAGCCTGTGGAATATTAAGCTGGTCATTCATTGAACGAAGTTCTGCGATAAGTGCATCGACAAGTTCTTCTGTTGTTTCGCCCTTGAGGTCGATAAATCTTGCGATTTCTGCATAACGTTCAGCAGCTTCTTCATTCTTTGAGTTATATTTGATAACCTTAGGAAGATACATAGCGTTTGCACAACCATGAATGATATGACCACCTGAGAAAGCTGCACCTGTCTTATGAGCCATAGAGTGAACTATACCGAGAAGTGCATTAGAGAAAGCCATACCTGCAAGACATTGTGCGTTGTGCATAGTATCTCTTGCTATCATATCGCCATCATAAGACTTTTTGAGGTTATTATGAATAAGCTTAATTGCATGAAGTGCAAGAGGGTCTGTATAATCGCAATGCAAGGTTGAAACATAAGCCTCGATTGCGTGTGTCATAGCGTCCATACCTGTATGAGCTGTAAGCTTCTGAGGCATTGTTTCTGCAAGTGCAGGGTCAACAATCGCAACATCAGGTGTGATATTGAAATCAGCAAGCGGATACTTAATACCCTTTTCATAGTCTGTAATAACACTAAAAGCAGTAACCTCTGTTGCTGTGCCTGAAGTAGATGGAATAGCACAGAATTTAGCCTTTGTACGAAGTGTTGGGAAACTAAATGGTGTAATCAAATCCTCAAAGCTTGTATCTGGATATTCATAAAATACCCACATAGCTTTTGCTGCATCAATAGGAGAACCGCCGCCCATTGCAACAATCCAATCAGGCTTAAATTCTGCCATAGCCTTTGCACCACGCATAACTGTATCAACACTTGGGTCTGGCTCAACATTTTCAAAAAGCTGAACCTCCATACCTGCTTCTTTAAGATAGTCAACAGCCTTGTCAAGAAAACCGAAACGCTTCATTGAACCGCCGCCGACAACTACAACAGCCTTTTTGCCGGATAAATTTTTAAGACTTGAGAGAGCATCCTTACCATGATAGAGATCTCTCGGTAAAGTAAATCTGTACATTTTAATTACCTCCTGAAAGGATATTTTGTCAACTTCTCCTTGACTACCGTAATTATAACACCGAAGATTTATAAAGTAAATACCTTTTTTGAAAATAATGTGTGTTTATTTTGTGAAATTTTCACTATAGTTCTTTATTGGAATTTATATTGAGAAATATGCTCAGTTACAGCCCGTAAATGTTGTCATCGCCCTTGGCATATTTCTTAACAGCCTCCATAAAAAGCTTTGCAGCAGGATTTGAAATATTCTTTCCCCATGCCATAACATAGGCTATGCTTGTGTCAGCATCATCAATAAGGTATGAATCGGTGTATTCGTTAGAAGTGTATGCGGCAACCGAGGTTGGTATGACAGACACGCCGATTCCCGAAGAGGACGATACATATATAGAAACGAGATCGTCAAATGAATTACTGATTTTAGGAGTTATATGGAATGTGCGGAACAAGTCCATAATTTCCATATACACAATCGGTGCAACCGATTCCGAAAGTACCAGAATACTTTCGTCAGCCAATTCGGAAAGCTTAACGCTTTTTCTTCCGCTGAATTTTGAATTTTTCGCTGTTACAACGGACAAAGTTTCATTATGTGTAATGATTGATTCAATACCCGAGCTTTCGGGAACCATATCTCTCGGCATAAAGCAGAAGTCGTATTCACCGCCTGTGATTGCAAGTGTGCGGTCAGCCTCGTCAAGCTGTCGCACATCAATCGTGATTCCCGGATATTTTTCCGCAAAGTCGGCTATACATTTTGTCGGGAACGAAAGCGAGGTAACATCACAGCCGAGCGTAATTTTACCCTGACCTCCGTCATGCATCTGCTTGATAACGGTTTTTGCTTTCTTTAAAGTTTCAACAATTTCAATCGCATAGGGCAAAAGTGCCTTGCCCTCGCTTGTTATGATAACATCACGGTGAGAGCGTGTAAAAAGCTGAACCCCAAACTCCTTTTCAAGGTCGCTTACATATCTGCTGACGGTTGACTGAGAAACATAGTTCCGCCTTGCCGCCTCTGAAAAGTTGAGCGTCTGAGCCACAGTTATAAAGCAATTGAGCTGATTTATATCCATAATAACCTCCGTTTTGACAATTTCCCGCAGTATTTTGTCGGTTTTTTTCAATATTATGCAAAACTGTAAATTTAAGACTGCCAAATCGTCATTTTTGCATAATCAACGGTATTGAATAATTTTTCCATATTTGGTACAATTCAAGTATAGCATAATAATATGCAAAATGTAAATAACTTATTTTAAAACAAGGAGCTTAACGAATGAAGAAAATAGTTGTAACCGGTATGGGTGCGGTAACACCTGTCGGCATCGGTGTCGAAAACTACTGGAATAATATCACAGCAGGTGCATCAGGCATTGACACAATTAAGACTTTTGATCCGTCTGAACTCGCTGTTCAGATTGCCGGCGAAGTAAAGGACTTTAATCCGTCCGACTATCTTCCAAAGGATTTAATCAGAAAAACAGATCCATTTATGCAATACGCTTATATTGCGGCTGAAGAAGCCATGAAACAGAGCGGAATCGAGATTGAACCCGAAAGAACGGGTATTGTTATGGGTACTGCAATGGCAGGTATTGCAACAATCGCATATACTCAGGAGGCACTCACAGGCGCATCACACAAAAAGGTAGGTCCTCGTTTTATTCCCAAAATTCTCGGAAACATTGCCGCAGCAAATATCGCAATCGACTACAATATTCAGGGACCGAGCTTTACGGTAAGCACAGCTTGTTCGTCAGGCGGTGACGCAATCAACACAGCTTGTATGTGTATGCAGAGCGGCAAGGCTGATATTATGCTCGCAGTAGGAGCAGAGTCCGTTCTCTGTCCTCTTGTAATTTATTCGCTTGCCAACGCAAAAGCTCTTTCAAGAAGAAACGATTCGCCAAGCACTGCAAGCCGTCCATTTGATGTTACCCGTGACGGTTTTGTAATAGGTGAAGGCGGCGGTGCGCTCGTTCTTGAAACAGAGGAACACGCTCTTGCAAGAGGTGCGAAGATTTATGCAGAAATCAGAGGTTGCGGCAACACAGATGACGCTTATCATGTAACTGCTCCGCATCCCGAAGGACGAGGTGCAATCGCTTGTATGAAACAGGCAATTGCAGAGGCAGGAATCAATCCTTCCGACATCGGCTACATCAATGCCCACGGTACTGCAACAAACAAGGGTGACACAGTTGAAACATCTTCAATCAAGAAGGTTTTCGGCAACACTCTCCCCTATGTAAGCTCAACAAAGGGCGCAACAGGTCATATGATGGGCGCAGGCGGTATTACAGAAACAATTACCTGTGTCAAGGCTATTGAAACAGGCACAGTTCCGCCTACAATCAATCTCAACGAGGTTGATCCCGAATGTGCCGGCATTGACTTTGTTGCAAATACCGCAAAGAAAGCCGAAATCAACTTTGCCATGTCAAACGCATTCGGATTCGGCGGTCAGAACTCAAGTATTATCGTAGGCAAATACGGCAAGTAATCTGCCGACAAAACAACATACAAGCAGCACACATATGTGTGTATAAAATAATGTACACCCATACATAATAATAGGACAGGAGGATATTATGAATTTAACATATGATTCACAGATGTTCAGAGAAACATTTGAAAGTGAATTTACATGGCTTAACGGCTTTATGAGAAATGTAAGACGCTTTTCGGATAAACCTGCCGCAATTGATCCTCAGAGCGGCAGAACATGGAGCTACAAAGAACTTAATGCCGATGCAAACAGATTTGCAAACGCTATGAAAAAAGACGGCGTCAAGAAAAACGACATCGTGTTTATGCAGCTTTACAACTCACCGCAGTTTTTGTTCGGTTATATTGCGCCGCAGAAACTCGGTGCAATCTCAAATCCCGCTAACTTTAA
>OMCO01000603.1_pt1 | contig 11578 bp, 8 predicted proteins | sample 1645031 | NCBI WGS metagenome assembly OMCO01 (sample SAMEA103958146, study PRJEB25191) | human gut metagenome
CGTTACGGAATCCATTTTGGAGCTGGAAGGGATGACCCGCATTTTAGTCACTCACAATATGGATGGCGGTATGCTCCGCCGCTGCGATTCCATTCTCTGCCTGAAGAACGGCCGCATTGCTGAGCAGGGTGATTTTGAAACGCTGATGGCCCGGAAGGGGTATTTCTATTCGCTGTTCACCGTCAATCAGTAATGCAATATCCATTTTCCGGAAATACAGGGAAAACTCGGCGCAAATATGCGTACAAACTGTTTCGGAAGTGATAACTTTCCCCCGTTTCCATTGCTTTTTATACGCTTTATGATACCATGAACCCATGAAACGATTGCTTACATCCATAAAACGGCTTTGGGCTGCCAGCTGCATATGCCTGCTGCTGTGTCTGCCCCTTCGTATTTCCTATGGTGAGACTGGCCTAACCCTTTCTTTGCCGCAGGGAGACGGCAGCGTCTATATGCAGCTGCTGGAAGGGCAGGATGTGTTGGCCCTGCCCCTGCGGCTTGCGGGGGATGGGTTGAATGAGACCCTGTTTCTTTGCAGTGCACAGCTGGACATTGGCTATGACGCCGCCCGGCTGACCTACCTGGGAACGGGGGAAACACTTGCGCAAACTTACGGCTGCCGGTACACAGATCCTGCTTCCGGGCAGGAGGAACCCCAGACCTGGGTGGTAAACGGGCAGGAACCGGGAACGGTGCGGCTGGCCTTTGCCAGTGGTTTTCCCTGCCGGACGGAAGAGGCTGTGCTGACCCTGTATTTTGCCCTTCAGGAGTCTGCCCTCCCGGGAGATGCTCTGATCTTTTCTATCCAGAATGCAGCTCTTACCTTTGCCGATGCAAAGGGACAGGTTATTTCCAATACGATGCTTTCCACGGCCTCGGGGCCCCTGCTTCTGCCTTCCTCTCCTTCAGCCGTCCCCAGCGTTCAAACGCTTCAAACGGTAGCGGATCCCCTTCCAGCTGCCCGCCCAGCGCCCTTGCGCATTGCTCTGTATGTACTTCTGGGGTTGACATTGGTAGGTCTTGCCTGCCTGCTGGCGGCCTTGCTGCTGCACCGCAAACGCTGACCTTGGTTCTTTCCCTGCCTCCGGCACTTCCGGAGGCTTTTTTGTGCTTTTACACTTTACCTGAGCGAACTGAACGTACAAAGCTCCATTTAAGCGGCAAGCCCCGCTTTTGTGTCTTTTCCCGGTTGGCTTAGCCGCGCCTTACTTTTCCGTTTGAGTGAACATGTGCCAAAGTGCTGCAAAAGTCTTTGAAATGCCGCTTTCTCGCGTAACTGCGGTTCTTGCATGCCGTTGACCGTTATATAAACATTTTTCCACACAGCGCCATCCCGAACCCCTTCCCGGGCATGAAAAAAGAGCCGGAATGACCCGGCTCCCGTGTATGTACTGTGCAGACTAACGCTCCTCCCGGAAATAAGGCATACCCAGGCTCTGAGGAGGCTGATCCTCCCGGCGGCGGCGCAGGGATACGGCCACCAGCACGATAACGGTGGCAATATAAGGCAGCATTTTATACAGCTCCTTTACCGCAAAGTTGGCGCCGGTAGGCAGATACAGATACAGAATGTACAATCCCCCGAACAGAATGGAGGACAGCACCCCCACATTGGGCCGCCAGATGGTGAAGATGACCAATGCAATGGCCAGCCAGCCCCTGTCGCCAAAGGCATCGTTGCTCCACACGCCGCAGGCATAGTCCATGATATAATATAAGCCGCCCAGACCGGCGATCATGCTGCCCACGCAGGTGGCAACGTATTTATACCTGGTCACGTTGATGCCCGCTGCATCCGCCGTTTTGGGGCTTTCGCCTACAGCCCGCAGGTTCAGTCCGATACGGGTGCGCTTGAGTATGTAGGAAGTGATCAGCGCAACGATCACCGCCAGATATGCCAGGAATCCGTAGCTGAAGAACAGCTTGCCCACCACGCCCAATTTATCGGCAAAAGGCAGGGAACGGCTGAAATACAGACTGGTAGCGGAAAGAGCAATGGAAGGTACCTCGCTGCCGGTAAGCTTGATAAGAGATCCTCCAAAGAAGTTTCCAAAGCCCACGCCAAAAGTGGTCAGGGCCAGACCCATAACGTTCTGGTTGGCTCGCAGCGTTACGGTCAGGAAGCAGTACAGCAATCCCATGAGAAAGGATCCCAGCAGGGAGCACAGCATCGGAATGCCGATAGCCAGAAAAGCGTTCATATTGGCGGCTCCCGCAGAGTGCTCATAGAAGAAGGCGCCGATAACGCCGCTGATGGCTCCTACATACATGATGCCGGGAATACCCAGATTCAGGTTGCCGGATTTCTCTGTCAGGGTCTCACCGGTGCTGCCGAACAGCAGCGGGATGGACTGGGCTACTGCCCGGGGAAAGAAAGCAAAGAAATCAAACATTGGCTGCGCCCTCCTTCTTTGCGGATTTGCGGAAGTGAATCTGATAGCTGATAAAGAACTCGCTGCCGATGATGAAGAACAGGATGATGCCCGTCAGTATATCGGCAAAGGAGTGGTTCAGGCCAAATTTGGTGGAGATCTCCGAAGCGCCCCTGCCCAGCAGCACCAGCAGGAAACTGGTGAAGATCATCAAAAACGGGTTGAACTTGGCCAGCCAGCTGACCATTACGGCGGTAAAGCCTCTTCCATCGGCAATGGTGGTGGTCAGAGTATGATCCGTGCCGCCCACCAGCAGCAGACCCGTAATGCCGCAAATGGCTCCGGAAAGAAGCATGGTGCGGACAATTACCTTTTCCACGTGGATGCCCACATACCGGGCGGTGCGCTCGCTTTCGCCCACCACGCTGAGCTCATAGCCGTGCTTGCTGTAGCGCAGATAGATGAACATGAACACGGTGATAGCCGCCACCACCAGCACGTTCAGCAGATATTTGTAGCTCCCGATCTGGGGCAGCCACCCCAGCTGGGTACCCTGATTGATGATCCCGATCTTACCGGCGCCCTTGGGCACTTCCCACACGATGACAAAAAATGCCACCAGCTGGGTCGCAATATAGTTCATCATCAGGGTAAACAGAGTTTCGTTTGTATTCCATTTGGCCTTGAAGAAGCCGGGAATTCCCGCCCATATGGCTCCGGCGGCAATGCTGGAAACCACCATGCACACAATGATCAGCCAGTTGGGAAAGATATCCCGCAGGCAGATCATGCAGGCAGCGCTGGCCAGACCGCCCATAAGGATCTGACCTTCTGCGCCGATATTCCAGAAGCGCATCTTAAAGGCAGGCGTCACCGCCAGAGAAGCACACAGCAGAATGGCCAGGTTCTGAAACAGTACCCATGCTTTCCGGGGGGTACCGAAACTCCCCTGCAGGATTGCCTTGTATACGGCAATGGGATTTTCACCGGTGAACACCGTGGTGATCAGGGCGCATAATATCAGCGCCAGTATCAGGGCAATACCACGAATGGCCCAGGCTTTGGGCCAGGGAAGAGCCGCCCGCTTGGTGATATGGATCAGGGGCTCCCGGTTCTTTTTCTTCAGGTTGTTACTCATGGGTCTGTTCACCTCCCAGGCGGGTCATCATCATGCCTACGGTGCGCTTATCTGCCCCGCGGCCCGGCACAATGCCGCTGACTTTTCCGTCGCAAAGCACCAGAATACGGTCTGCCAGCTCCAGCAGCACGTCCAGGTCCTCGCCGACAAAGACTACGGCCACGCCCTTCTGCTTCTGCTTATTTACCAGATCGTAGATCACATAGGAGGAGTTGATATCCAGTCCCCGCACCGCATAAGCTGTCAACAGCACCTTGGGGGCCAGCGAGATCTCCCGCCCTACCAATACCTTCTGTACGTTGCCTCCGGAAAGCCGCCGCACGGGTGTGGAGATGCCGGGGGTCACTACTTCCAGCTCCTTTACCACCTGATCCGCCAGGTTGTAAGGTGTCTTGCGGTCGGTAAAAGCGGTCTTTCCCTTACGGAAAGAGCGGAGCATCATGTTGTCTGCCAGGTCCATATTGCCTACCAGCCCCATTCCCAGCCGGTCCTCCGGCACAAAGGAAAGGGTCACGCCCTTTTCTTCTATCTTCAGGGGATCCAGCCCCAGCAGTTCGCTGCTCCGGCCTGCATCATCCACAAACCTGACGCTGCCCTTTTCTGCCGGTTGGAGCCCCGCAATGGCTTCGAGGAGCTCTTTCTGGCCGCTGCCGGAGATGCCGGCGATGCCCAGTATCTCCCCGCTGTTGATGGTGAAGGAAACATCCTTAAGCTTCAGCACTCCGTCCTCACTGCGGACGGTAAGATTTTCCACCTGAATACGAGGCTTGGGATCCACAGGCTCCGGCCGGTCGATATTCAGCGTTACCTGCCGGCCCACCATCATGTTTGTCATCTCCTGGGCGTTGGTGTTTCGTGTGATCAGATCTCCGATAAACTTCCCGTGGCGCAGAACTACCACACGATCGCTGATCTCCTCCACCTCGTTGAGTTTGTGAGTGATGATGACCACGGCTTTGCCAGCCTTTTTCATGTTCTTCAGGACGGCAAACAGTTTTTCCGTCTCCTGAAGGGTCAGCACGGCGGTAGGCTCATCCAGAATCAGGATGTCTGCCCCCCGGTAGAGTACCTTGACGATCTCTACGGTCTGCTTCTGGGAAACGGACATGTTATAGATCTTCTGGTTGGGGTCTACCTCAAAGCCATACTGGCTGCAAATCTTTTTGATTTCCTCCGCCACGGCCTTCATGTCCAGCCGCTGCTTTCCGGGAAGGCCCAAAATGATGTTTTCCGCCGCCGTTAGCACGTCTACCAGCTTGAAGTGCTGGTGGATCATGCCTATGCCCAGGTCGAAAGCATCCTTGGGACTGCCGATGGTAACAGGCTTTCCGTCTACCTCGATCTCCCCGTCGTCAGGAAAATAAATGCCGGAGAGCATATTCATCAGCGTAGTCTTGCCGCTGCCGTTTTCTCCCAGCAGCGCCAGGATCTCTCCCCGGCGGATGTCCAGGTCCACCTTGTCGTTTGCCACGATGGAGCCAAAGACTTTGGTAATGCCCCGCATTTTGACCGCTATGTTCGTTTCCAAGTGCGTCCCCCTGTTTTTCTCCGGATAGCCGGAGGGATTTGGATATGAAAAGGAGTCCCGTCCCATAAGGGCGGGACTCCCCGTCAACTTAAGATGCTATGCGATTAATACTTCTCGTCCAGCAGGTTGATGCCGTCGATGCGCAGATCGAAGTAAGGTGCGCTGCGGTAGTTGGACTCATCGAAGTAACCGTCATGAATGACCTCGGTGTCCTTTTCATAGGCAGGATCGGTGTCCACGTCGGCCAGGTAGCTGTCCAGCTGCTTGCCGTCTACGGTGAAGGTGGTCACATCGTATACATGGATGGTACCGTCTTCCAGACCCTTCTTAACTTCTTCCAGCTTTTCTGCGGTGCCCTCAGCGGCTACATTGGTGTTGATGTCGGTAAGGACAACGGAGCCTTCCTTCAGGCCGCCGCACCAGTCATAGGGGATCTCTTCGCCGTTCATGGCTGCCTTGATGGCAAACACGAAGTAGGGAGTCCAATCGATCCGGGAGGATACGATATAAGTGTTGGGGCAGGCAGCTTCGGTAGAGCCGTTATAGGAGACGTTGGGGATACCGGCGGTCTCACAGGCAGTGGGAGCGCCCATGGAGTCGGCATGCTGAGAGATCAGCTTGCAGTCGCGGCCGATCAGAGCCTGAGCGCCTTCCTTCTCGGCGGTCTCGTCATACCAGGAACCGGTGAAGGTTACATCCATGGTGACCGTGGGGCACACGGAGCGGGCGCCCAGGAAGAAAGAGGTGTAGCCGGAAACCACTTCGGCATAGGTGAAGGCACCGATGTAGCCGATCTTGGCTTCTTCTGCGGTGAACTTACCGGCGGCGATCATCTCATTCATCTTGAGACCGGCGGCCACGCCTGCCAGGTAACGGCCCTGATAAATGTGGGCAAAGGCATTGTGGTAGTTGGCGATCTTCTCGGTATGTGCTTTGGTACCGGTGGCATGGCAGAACTGCACGTTGGGGAATTCCTTGGCGGCCTGAATCATGAAGTCCTCATGACCAAAGCTGTCGGCAAAGATGATGTCGCAGCCTTCATCCACCAGCTCGGCGGCGGCGTTGTAGCACTCCTGTCCCTCGGGGACGTTCTTGCGGATAATGACCTGGTCATCGGTAAGCCCCAATTCGGCCTTGGCAGCGTTGGCGGCGTTGATGAAGTTCAGGTCATAGGTGGAGTTTTCGTCATGCAGGAAGATAAAGCCGACTTTAAAATCAGACTTTGCCTCTTCGCCTTTCTTTGCTTCCCCGCCGGCGCAGGCAGCCAGGGCGCATACCATGACCAGGCACAGGAGCAGGGCAATCAGTTTCTTCATGAAAATGGTTCCTCCTTATTGTTTTTGTTGCTATCTTTTCATCCTCTTGGATGCTGCAACCGGAAAAGGGGGCCAATCCGAGTATCAATGCTACTTTATTTTAGCATGGCCCCTGGGGTAATTCAACCGGAAAATCAACGTTTTACTTAAAAAATAGGTTTTTATTGTATCATGGTCTTAAGGCGAGATGCAACCTATATTAAATTTTGTTGTGCTAAAGATGTTTTTTGTGGGTGTCTCCTCCGTTGCGTTTCTGAAGAAGCGCAGATATACTGTATATACGCACTTTAAGGAGACGCCCATGGATACGCTTTCCCTTCATGCATTATTGAATCTGACGCCCGGGCAGGGGCCTGTGGCCCTTTGCGGCAGCGGTGGAAAAACCTCTTTATGCTATGCTCTGGCTCGGGAAGCTCTGGCCGCCGGCAGCAGGACCGCCGTGACCACCACCACCCACATGTTCCGCCCGGATAAATCCTGGCAGGCCTTGTGGCAGGGGACAAAAGCCGAAGAAATACTTGCCATCCTTGAAAGCGGACGTCTGCCTGTCTGCGGCCGTCTGGAAGGGGGCAAATTTACCTTTGGCGGTCAAGCGCAATGGCAGACGCTGGTCAGCACCGTCCCCTGCCTGTATGTGGAGGCTGACGGCTCCAGACGGCTGCCGCTGAAATTTCCAAACGATACGGAACCCGTGCTCCTGCCGGAGATCTGTCACATTTTTGTGGTAGCCGGGCTAAGCGGGCTGTACCGCCCCGCAGAGCAGGTCTGTCATCGCTGGGCTTTGGCCCGGGAGCGTCTCCCCAAACTGCCGGAAAACATAGATGAGGCCGCCGTTGCCGAATTGCTTTGGGCAGGCTATGGCTCATATCATCCCCAATTTATCCTGAATCAGGCGGATACGCCGGCGCTCCGGCAGGCAGGCGAGCACATTGCCGCACTTCTGCAGGAAAGGGGCGCTGAAGCTGTGTACATCCTTTCTCTGAAGGAGATGGGCCTGCATTATGTTTGAGCAGGAAAGGCGGGATGTTTTTGCCATGAGGGGGACGAGCAGTCATGACAAAACATCCCGCAACAGAAGGGGTAAGTAAGTTAGCAGTTTTCAGTCATTATATCCAGGATTTCCCGGTCGGTTTCCCGCATTCCCAGGCGTGCCATACGGCCCACGGTAACAATGGTGTTATCCACGCCTTTTTTAATAATGCCTTCCCCATCCAGGAACTGATTTTTTCCGTTCAAATACATTTCATAGCCCAGCAGGCCTGCTTCCACAGCCATGGCGATCTTAGCCGCACAGGAGGGTTTAGCTCCATCGCACACCATGCCGGAAAGAATAGCCAGCGTGTTGACCACCGTGTGGGCAATTACTTCCAGCCGGTAACCGTGCATATAGGCAATGCCCGCTGCGGCCCCGCAGCCTGCACTGACAGCTCCGCAAAAAGCAGACAGACGGCCGATGCTGGTCTTTTGGTGAATGGTGATCAGGTCGGACACCAGCAAGGATCTGTACAGCAGATCCTTGTCCGCCTTGAGCTCCTCCGCGTAGGCGATCACAGGCAGGCTGGCCGTCATGCCCTGATTGCCGGAGCCGGAAACGATGACCACAGGCAGCTCACAGCCGCTCATACGGGCATCAGAGCCTGCTGCCGCCATGGCACGAGCCCGAACCCGAATATCGTCTCCCCGCTCCTTCAGCAGCGTACGACCGATCTGGGCACCCCAGGGGTTCTTCAGGCCTTCCTGCGAGATGGCGCTGTTGTAGGCAATCTGCCTGGACAGCACTTCTTCCACATCCTTGAGATCCACAGAGTCTGCAAACTCCAGGATCTTTTCCACAGATAGCCATTCATAGTGAGGCGCTTCCGCATTGGGCTGCTCTGCCTGCGCCCCGGTGCTCTCCTGGGAGAAGAGGCAAACGCCGTCCTTTTCAATCCGAGTGATGTTGGTATGAAACTCTTCAATGACCACACGGACGCTGGAATCCCCGGCCTTTACCGTGATGGCAATGTAAAAAACTTTTCCGTTATGAGCGGGCACCACCTGAATGGTGTGTGTATCGCAGTAAACTTTTATCTGCTCTCTGGCCTCAGGGCTCACCCTGGAGATCACCTGAAGCTGTGCATCCGCATCCCCGGCCACAATACCGGCAGAAGCAGCGGCAGGGATACCCCGCATATGCCCCGTATTAGGCACCACCACGCTCTTTACGTTTTTGATAATGTTCCCGCTGGCCTCCACCAGACAGGACTCGGGCAGCGTCCCCAAAACAGCGCGGGCCTTAGCCGCTGCATAGGCAATGGCAATGGGCTCAGTGCAGCCCGTGGCGGGGATCAGCTCTGCTTCCAGAATGCGGATATAGGCAGCGTACAGCGGATCATGCTTTTCCATGGACATATTGGGAGATGCTCCTTTTAAAAATTTTCTCTCTAAAAAATACACAGCAGGAGAGGCAGGCAGGGCCTCTCCTGCTGGTATCAAATGAATTTGGCTACTACTGAATGGACTTACTCGATGCCCAGTACCTTGAAGTTGGCGGCTTCGGCGGTCTGCTTGAGAACGTCGTCAGCAACAGCTTCCTTGAGGGTCACGATGCAGGTGCCGTCCACATGGCTGGCAACGGCTTCTTCTACCTGGGGCAGGGCTTCCATGGCTCTCTTCAAACGGCCTTCGCAACCGCCGCAGTGGATACCTTCGATCTTCATGAGCTTCTTCATAGTTCTTGAATCTCCCTTCTCAGTTCTCTTTTTTGGTTTATATCACAGCGTCAGCTTGTTAGTTGATGCTGTTTACCACGTAACCGCAGGTCTCAATGGCCTTCTTGAGGGTGTCATTGGGAACGTCTTTGCTCAGGGTGACGATAGCGTTGGCCTTCTCGTGGCTGGCTACGCACTCTTCCACACCGGGGATAGCTTCCAGAGCGTTCTTTACGGTGTTCTCGCAGTGACCGCACATAAGTCCGGTGATGCTGATGGTCTTGGTGATGGTCTGGCCAGCGGGAGCGGCCTTGACAGCCTTGTGCTTGCGCTTCTTGTCGTGGCTGGCGTCATTCATCTTGAAGAAGTTAAGACGCAGAGCGTTGGAAACCACGCAGAAGCTGCTCAGACTCATGGCGGCAGCGCCCAGCATGGGGTTCAGCTCGATGCCGGCCCAAATGAAGCATCCGGCGGCCACGGGGATACCGATGGTGTTGTAGAAGAAGGCCCAGAACAGGTTCTCATGGATGTTGCGCAGCGTGGCGCGGCTCAAACGGATGGCAGCGGGTACGTCGGAGAGACGGCTCTTCATGAGCACAACGTCCGCGGCATCGATGGCTACGTCAGTACCGGCGCCGATGGCGATACCGATGTCGGCTCTGGTCAGGGCGGGAGCATCGTTGATACCATCGCCTACCATGGCAACCTTGCCCTTCTTCTTCAGCTCACGCACAACGGCTTCCTTACCGTCGGGCAGAACGCCTGCGATGACTTCGTCCACACCGGCCTGGGCGCCGATGGCTTTGGCGGTACGCTCGTTGTCGCCGGTGAGCATAACAACGTGGATACCCATATTCTGCATTTCCTTAACGGCCTGGGCGCTGTCGCTCTTGATAACGTCGGCAACGGCGATGATACCGATAAGGTCATTGTCCTTGGCAAAGAACAAGGGGGTCTTGCCCTGTTCGGCCAGCTTCTCGGATTTCTCCTTCAGGGTGTTGGAAATAGTGCTCTGGGTGCTGATGAACTTGTAGTTGCCGCCGGTGAGCTTGGCGCCCTTCCAGGTGGCGGTCAGGCCGTTGCCGGGGAGAGCCGCAAAGTCGGAAACTTCGTCGGCAACCAGCTTGTCTTCTTCAGCCTTCTGCAGGATAGCACGGGCCAGAGGATGCTCGCTCTTTCTTTCCAGAGCATAGGCCATGGTCAGCAGATCCTTCTCGGAAACGCCGGCAGCAGGGATAATATCGGTGACCTTGGGTTCGCCGGTGGTGATGGTACCGGTCTTATCCAGTGCAACGATATCCATCTTGCCGGTTTCTTCCAGAGATACGGCAGTCTTGAAGAGGATGCCCTTCTTGGCGCCCATGCCGTTGCCTACCATGATGGCCACGGGGGTAGCAAGACCCAGTGCGCAGGGGCAGCTGATGACCAGCACGGAAATACCGCGGGCCAGGGCGAAACCAACGTCCATTTTGCCTTCGTGACCAATGATCAGCCACACGATGGTGGTGACGATGGCGATGCTGATAACGGCAGGTACGAACACGCCGGAAACCTTATCGGCAACCTTGGCGATAGGAGCTTTGGTGGCGGCTGCGTCGCTGACCATCTGGATGATCTGGGAGAGGGTGGTATCCTCGCCGACGCGGGTGGCCTGGCACTTAATGAAGCCGGACTGGTTCAGGGTAGCGGCGGAAACGGTGTCGCCTTCGGCCTTATCCACAGGGATACTTTCGCCGGTAAGAGCGGCTTCGTTTACGGCGCTGTGGCCTTCCAGAACGATACCGTCTACGGGGATATTCTCGCCGGGACGAACCACAAAGATGTCGCCCTTCTGCACCTGATCAATGGAGATCTCCTGCTCCTGACCGTCGCGGATGACCACTGCGGTCTTGGGGGCCAGTTTCATCAGGCTCTTGAGAGCATCGGTGGTCTTGCCCTTGGAGCGTGCTTCCAGCATCTTGCCTACGGTGATGAGGGTCAGGATCATGGCGGCGGACTCGAAGTACAGGCCGTGACCGATCATGTGTGCATGATGGACCATGCCCTTTGCCAGAACCATGGTCATCTCAAAGACCTGCTCGGTGCTGTAAACAAAAGCGGCGGTGGAACCCAGAGCGATCAGGGTATCCATGTTGGGGGAACGATGCCAGAGGCTCTTGAAGCCGTTGATAAAGAACTTCTTGTTGATGACCATGACGATGATGGTGAACAGCATCTCAATGAGAGCGACCATCATGGGGTTGAAAATGACCTCGCCATCCTCTGCGGTGACAGCCATGAAGGAGGGGTAGGGCCAGTTCCACATCTTGACGCCCATGGAGAAGTACATGAGGATGGTCAGGAAGATGACGGACCAGATGAGGCGCTTCTTAAGGAGTGGCGTTTCTTTATCTTTGAGGGCCTCTTCGGCAGCAGCCTGAGAGCTGCTCTGAGACGTGGCGGCGCCCTTTTCGGTGCAGCCATAACCGGCGGCGGTGACCGCGGCGATAACGTCGGCGGGGTTGGCGGTGCCTTCCACACCCATGGAGTTG
>OMCO01000618.1_pt1 | contig 11326 bp, 14 predicted proteins | sample 1645031 | NCBI WGS metagenome assembly OMCO01 (sample SAMEA103958146, study PRJEB25191) | human gut metagenome
CGGCAGCATCGAGCCCTTTCTCGCGGGCTACTGCACCCAGCAGACCGTTAACGAACTGGTAGTCCTCGTCCGCGCCGTATTTCTTGGTCAGCTCCACAGCCTCATTGATGACAACACCGGGCTTACGCTCGTCGCCATACAGCATCTCAGCCAGAGCCAGACGCAGGACAGTCAGGCTGACACGGGGCAGGCGCTCCATGGTCCAGTTGCGCAGATGGTCACGGATGAGGTCGTCCACCTCTGCGGAATGCTCATAATAAGCCCGCAGCAGGCGCTGGCCAAAAACATCCACCGGATGCTCTTCATCGCACTCGTGGTGGTTGTCCAGAGCCTCCTGCAGGGGAATGTCACCAAAGGTCTGAGAAAATGCCAGCAGAAATGCATTTTCGCGTGCTTCACGACGGGGCAAAATATTTTCCATAATGTTCCTCTCACAGCGGCAAGGCCCTCCCTTTTGCGGGAAGGCCGACCGCAATTCTCTTTTACGTTTTGTTTCTCGGCTCAGGCCTGCGGCTCAGCCGCCGGGGCCAGACCGGCAATGACGAGGTCAACGCGGCTGACCGTGACATTGGTCATGTTCTGGACGGCAGACTTGACGTTTTCCTGCACCTTTTCAGCCACAGCCGGGATGCGCGCGCCAAAGGCTGCTACAATTTCCAGAGTGATCTCTGCCGTGCCGTCCCGCATCTCTACGGTAACGGGCGACTGGACGTTGGCGCGCTCGAGAAGGTCTTTCACCTTCCGGTTCTGCTTGCCGCAGGACACTTCTGCCACGCCCTCGATCTCCAGCGCTGCACAGCGGGCGATCTTGCCGATGACCTCTGTGGAGATCTGCAGACTGCCGCCTTTAAGATCCATGTTCTGTAAATCCATTCTATGGCCCTCCATCCAAAATGAGCGAATGCCCATTTTATTTTATGCGTTCCATGCAAAGAGAGTACCCCTTTGCAAAACCTTTGATGTCATTATACCATTTTCTCCGGTTTTATACAACACCTTACTTCACTTCCACCACAGTAATATTCTGCGCAGTCACCTCGCTCTTGCTGAGCACGATGTCCCGTATCTGGGCCACCTGTGCCGCCGTCAGCGCGTCGCCGGAGGTCATCACGGTCAGGTCAGCCCGGCCGGACTGTAAAAAGCAGAGGCAGTCGGCAAAGCCTTTCGCCTTGACCAGCGTTTCTATCTCATTTTCTGCGTTGAGGTCTTCGAGGTTGGAAGTCAGCTGCTGGGTATAACCTTTTTTCTCCTCGGCGGAAAGGCCCGAGGTCTTGAGGGTCTTCTGGATCGTGTCCATCGCTTCATCGTGAGCTTTCTGGCGCTTGAGACGGGCTTCCTCAAAGAATTTCGCTCCTGCGTCGTTGGCCACGCTGACGAGCTGGGCCTCCCCATAATTCTTGTTGGCACTGGATATCGCTTCGGCCTCCGTCATCAGCCCATCGGTAACGGGTGCTGTCACAGGCTCACCTTCCACAGCCACCGCCGAGACGTTGACAGCCTCTTCATCCACGCCGATGCCGGTGCGGGCATACTGCCAGTTAAGGTATACCGCCACGACCAGCGCGGCCGCAAGGGTCAGCGCTGTGACCCTGCGTGTGTTTTTGGTGATAGCTCTCATTTGTGTCTCCTCCTTGCATAACTTATATTTCATCGCTGCAAAAAATCATTCCCGGCGCTGCTCTACGCAGATGCGGTTGGACGGAACATCCAGCAGGGCACCTACCAGCTCTGTGATGCGGGAGGCGACCCGGACATCTCCGCCGCCCTCGCAGACGACTGCCACACCGCAGATGGTCGGCAGATAAACAGTTTGTTCCAGTGCGGTCCCGTCGTCCAGCAGCACATGGGTCTGCTGTTCCTGGGTCTGTCCCGAGAGCGTGTCCAGAGCATAGATGGTCTCCTCTCCGCTTTCCAGTGTTATCATCACGGTGGTCTTTCCCGCGCCCTCTACCTGCGCGATGAGGTCGGAAAGCTGCTGCTCGAGCTGCTGGCGGTAGACGTTGTCATCCGCCGGGGCGGCGCTTGCTGCGGCGGTCTTCTCTGAAGGGGTGAACAGCTCCGACAGCAGGATGAGCAGCATGGCCGCCGCGCCCAGCAAAACCGCCAGCCGGGCGCGGTTTTCCTTCTGCGCGAGGTCCTTCAGCCGCGAAAAAAGCTCGTTGTTCATAGCACATCCTCCCCGCTGGGGCTGTTCCATTTGATGCATTCCGGTCCCAGCTGAAGCTGTCCTTCCAGCAGCGCTTCTATTGCCCGCTTCTGCGAGGCGGTGACGGCGTCCTGAGGGACGATCTGTACCTCAGCCGCTTCCACGTCCTCAGCGGTCTGGCTCAGAATGATATTCAGCCTGAGCGAAACACCCGCCTCGCTGAGACAGCGTTCTTCGAGCGTACGGGAGAGTTCTTCTGCCGTCTGTGCCAGAACAGCATCCTCCAGACTGCCTACCGAGACCGCCGGCACCTGCGGCAGTTCCAATGCGGCAAACTGCGCCTTTGCGCCGGGCAGAGCATCCACAAAGACTACTAGAATATATAGCCCTGCCACCGCTTTTATGCACTTCTGCCCCCAGCCCTGTCCGACAAAGCGGGAGAGCAGCTCGGCGCAGATACAGGCCGTACAGAAGACCGCCGCTGCCCGTTCCAGTGCCTGCATCATGAACCACCTCCTACGATGAACAGCAGTGTTACCCCTGCCGCCGCCAGCCCGAAGAAAAGCGCTACCACCGCTGCCATACAGCGCACCGCCTCGGCAAAACAGTCGAATAATGCGCGGCAGCGGGAGATGCCAGTGAGACTGCAGAGCAGACTGCATCCCATCAGAAGAGCCAGCTGTATCATCAGCCCCAGATAAAGCGGCACAAACTCCGCGCCCAGCACCGACAGAGCTGCCAGCCCCAGCCCGCTCTTGAGGAGCTGTATCCCCGCGAGGATGGATTCCGATGCACTGCTGAGAGTCTGCCCGATGATGGGAACGCTCCCTGCCAAAAGCTGGCCGGTACGGAGCGAAAAGTGGTCCAGCTGGAATGCTGCAGCCCTCTGCAGGCCCAGCAGAGCCACCAGAATTTTTCCGGCCCAGCCCAGAGCCTGACGGAGCGCACTGCCGACGCCCTTGCAGAAAACGCCGAGGGCTGGTTCAGAGCTGACGCAGCAGGCCATGCTGAGCATCAGATAGCAGTGGAGCAGCGGCTGAACGAAGGCCGCTGCCAGCTGAGCCAGAAAGCAGAGTGCCGTCAGCAGCGCTCCACTGGCCGCACTGCCTGCTGCTCCTTCCCCTCCCATCGTGAGGACACCGGCATAGACGGGAAGGAACCCCAACAGAAAGCTGCGCCAGCTCTCCACCTGTTCACAAAGCTTCTGGGCTTCTTCCAGCAGACTCCCCCAGAGCAGGACGCCGCAGCCGCCTGCCGCCACCAGATCCAGCAAGGCCCCATCGGTGCATTCCCCGGCAAGAAGCCCCAGCACCGCTGTCAGCGTCAGGAACAGGAGCACTGACGTATAGCGACTTGCCGTCTGGCGCACCAGTGTGCCAAAGGATCGGGGCAGAAAGCTTTTCAGTGTTTCCCACGGTGAGGATGCCGCCTTTTCAAGGTCGATGCGGCTCTGCTGCAAATAGGGCTCCCAGAGAGAACTGCCCGGCAGAGCTGTGCTCGAAGCGGCCATCGCCGCCGGGGCCGCGAGTGCAAAGCTCGTCCACAAGAACAGTATTGCCAGACTCAAACGGAAAAGCTTGTCTCTTTTCATCCTGCGATGCTCCCTATCTTCTGGCCAATCTCTTCCAGCAGGGGCCACGCTGCCGCAAGCACCAGCACCCGGCCGGCCAGTGCCGTACACCACGCCAGCGATTCAGCCCCCGCCTCCTCGCAGAGCGAGTGGGCGTAATCGGCCAGCAGGATGACGCCCGTACACCGCAGCAGACAGGAAAAGGCGTCGCCGCCTGCCCGCTGTTCCAGTTTTGTCAGCCCGGAAAGCACGGTCTGCGCCGCTGCGCTGATTTTCCACAGCACAAGGACAACGGTTCCCATCGAGACAAACAGCCCGAAAGCCGGGGCGCTTTTCTGGAACAGAGTGTACAGCACAGCCCCCATCACCGCAAGTCCCAGCATCGTGAGGGCGCTCATAGCGCAAAGAGGGACTTGATGGTGACAAAAAGCACGCTGATCTGCTTGACCAGGATGGACAGCACCACCACCAGCCCCGCCAGTGTGGTCATCATGGCCTGGTCTTCCCGGCCTGAGCGGATGAGCAGCTGGTTGAGTACCGCCACGATGATGCCGATGGCCGCGATCTTGAAAATCAGGTCGATGTCCATACACATTCCCCCTATCTTTCATCAGAGGCAGAGGATGGCCGCCGCCAGTCCGGCAGCAAATCCCAGCTTGTGACTCAATTCCAGCTGCGGGCGGGCGTGTTCCTGTGCCTGCTGCAAAAACAGCGTGAAACGCTCCTGATAAAATGCCAGCTGCTGGCACTCCTGCTCTGCCTCCATCCGGCCAAGGCTCGAGAAGCACTCGATGAAACAGTCGCGTTCCAGGCGCGTCAGACCGGGCAGCGGACAAAGGCCCCGGAAGCTTTCGCCCGTGACAAGCCCCTCCTGTTTTAATCTGCGGAAAAGCAAGGTGAGGTCCGTGTGACGATAGCTGATCTCCTGCCGGACGCGCTGCAAAAGCAAAAGCGTCTTTTCCAGCGCCGCCAGATGCCGCCGCGTATTCTGGCAGGCCGCATCCCCTGCGCACCAGCCGCAGCCCAGCCAGAACAGCGCACAGACGACTCGAAGCGTTTTCACGAAACACGCACCTCTTTCAGCTGCCCCGGCGCAGTGCGGCCTTTCAGAAGCACTGCCACATGGAGCGCACCGCACTTTTGCAGATACTGCACCTGCGGGCGGCGGGCAGCCTCTTCCCAGCTGGCGGCATGAAGTGTCGCGATAAATTCCACCCCGCTGAAAAGTCCCTGCTCCAGCGCGTAAAGCTCGTCCATCCCGCCCAGCTCGTCCAATAAGATGACCTGCGGCGAGAGGGTGCGCAGAGCCATCTGCACCGCCTGTCCCTTGGGTATACCGCTGAGGATGTCGAGCGGAAGCGCCGCGCTTTCCTCCGAGGGGAATATCTCTCTCCGCTCGTCGATGACGGCCACGGCCCTGTTCTGTTTTGCAAGTTCCCGGGCGACACCTCGCAGAAGGGTCGTTTTGCCGCTGTCGGGTTCCCCCATCAGGAGCATCCCGATAAATCGCTGCTGCAGAATATCCCGGAGTTTTTGTGGCAGAGGAAATTCCCGGTTCCGGGCAACGCGGATATTCACCGAGCGCAGCTCCTGCAAGACGGCGCTCTGCCCCGGTGCGCAGTAAAACTGTCCGGCCAGCCCGGCGCGGCACCCACAGCTGAGCGTGACATAGCCCGCCGCAATTTCTGTCTCGTGGCTGTGTACCGACCCGCCGCAGAGGGTGACGAATATCTCTTCCATCTGCAAGGGCGTCAGCCGGAGCTTCTGCAAAGCAGGCAGCTCCGCCGGGCAGCAGGGCTTTCCGCCGATGGTCAACTGTACTCCACAGCCGACCCGGAGGCGTATCTCATGTACCTGTTCTGCAATGCCCGGCGGCAGGGCGCTCAAAGGCCGTGCCAGCCATGCGGGCAAAGCCCGAACAGCGCGGTAATACTCGTCCATCTTGTTTCTCCTTCGGTCTCGTCATTTTGGCTTCTTGCTCCTACTGTATGCGGCGGCAGAGTTTTTAGAACGCAAAAAAGGCCCACACAGCGGGGACACCCACTGCATGAGCCTTTTGAGTTTATTCTATTTAAGCTTCCGGTTCATCCCGCAGCATGGCAAGGAATTCTTCCTCCGTCAGCACAGGTACGCCGAGGGCCTGTGCCTTGGTCAGTTTGGAGCCTGCTGCTGTGCCAGCCACAACGTAAGCCGTCTTTTTGGAGACTGAGCCGCTGGCTTTGCCGCCGTTTTTGACGATGAGAGCCTCTGCCTCATTGCGGGAGAGCGTCTCGAGGGTGCCGGTGACGACCAGCGTCATTCCCGCCAGCTTGTCGCCCTTCGGTTCGCCCTTCCAGGCCATGTTCACCCCGGCGTCAGCCAGACGATGGATAAGGTCTGTGGTGCCGTCTTTTGCGAAGAACTCTACCACGCTCTGGCCCATCACGCCTCCGAAACCGTCGATCTCGCTGATTTTTTCAATATCTGCCTCCCGGATGGCTTCCAGTGTGTTTTCGTAGTTGGTGCAGCGGAAGAGGCTGTTGTTGGGGTCGGTAATGGAGACATAGCCCAGCTTGATCTGCTTTCGCGGTTCCACCTGGCTGTTGTGGATCTCCAGCATCTTTCCCAGCAGTGCCGCCGGGGAAATATCGTGGTACTCCGCCTGGGGCTGGATGGAGTCCGCTAGAAAACTCAGTGCTCCGGTGCAGTAGATCTGCTTGTTCCGGTAGCGGTCAATATTGGGAACCTTCCGCACCTCACCGTAAAAAATCTCCCTGTCGTTACGGAATACGGAAACCATGGATTTCCGGCAGCAGATGCGGTCATAGAGCGGGTTGTCCGGCGGGACCGTTGCCGTAAACACACCGGCGTACCCCGGCTCCAGTTCCAGAACCGGGTCGGTCAGCATGGCGGAGGGGTGATCCGCGTGATACAGCACATAGCCGTCCAGCTTGACTTTATACATCAGATCACCCTCCTTCGGAAGTAAACACACAGACTGCCGCGCCCGGAGAAATTCAGCGTCAAATCCTGATCGCCCACCAGCAGCTCGGCAAGCCGGTTTTCCCCCTTTTGCAGGAGATAATCGTCTCCATCCACCGTCATCTTCAGCCCGGTTTCTCCAATCTCAGAAACCACCACGCTGACCACAAACGGCACCGCGCTGTGCGGGATGGTACAGGCAGCAGTAGGGCTGTCTGCCGTGAGCGTGATGCTGATGGGGTCGTCAATGACCCCCAGTTCAAAGTCAAAAGGATTCCACAGCCAGTCCAAGATGCTGTTGTCATTGAGACTGTAGCCGTAGGGGTCTGCCTGGGGGATGGACAGCTTGAAGGTGCCGATCTCCCGCACCCGGTCAAACTCCGTCACCTCGGCGCGGCCTTCCCAATAGTAGCCGGGGAAATCGTCAAAGACGATCCGCACCCGCTTGCCGTGCAGCAGGATTCGGATACTGGAAATAAAGGAGTTCCAGAGGCGTCTGTCCATCTTGCCGCCCAGAGTGATCTCAATGGGACGATGCTTGAAAATGGGACGCCCCGTGAGGGCTTCGGAATAATCCAGAAAGCCGTCCGCACCGGGAACATCCAGATAAAAGGTCTCCTGGACCGGGGTGCCAATGCAGTTGTTGTTCCCGATGGCAAGGCCCCAGTCCCGGAGGGTCTGATAGCTTTTTCCGGTTGCGATCACCGTAATGGTCGCGCCGTTTGTCATGGTACTCATCGGTACACCTCCTGTGCGGCCAAAATGCCCAGCTGCCGGTTCATGCCGGGTGCCAGCTTGCCCACCAGGGTGCTGCCGTCCAGATAGATGCCCTTCTCACTGTTCCGGGCAATGACCGCCAGATATTTCTCCATGCCGCTCATATTCAGCTTGCTGTCCAGCATGGCTTCCAGCTTGGTGCAAAAGCCCTTCAGAGGCAGAATGGCTTCCGGCCCCGCTTCACCGCCTGCCATAGGTTTTACCCGGCTGTGCAGGGGTTTCTTCTTCTGCAGCCGGAATCGCTGCCGCCTGTGCTGGGGTCATGCCCTTACCCTTCGGCTTGTAATGAGCCGTCAGCTTATTCATAAGCCGGGTCTCCGTCTCCTTGCCGGAGAAGGAATAGGCTGCTGCTTCTGCCGTATCCTTTTTGGAATCTGTCAGGATGTCATCCGCAAAGCCAAGTTCAATGGCCTTGTAGGCATTCATCCATGTTTCAGAATCCATCAGGTGGGACAGCTTGGCACGGGAAAGGCTGGTCTTGATCTCGTAGGCATTGAGAATGCTTTCCTTGACCTCATCCAGCATTTCGATGGCTTTTTCCATATCGGTGTGATTCCCATAGGCCGAGGTCATCGGATTGTGAATCATCATCAGTGCAGTGGGAGCCATCAGCACCTTTGTTCCGGCCATCGCAATGACGGAGGCGGCAGATGCCGCGATGCCATCGATTTTGACCGTCACATCGCCCTTATAATCCATCAGCATGGTGTAGATCTGGCTGGCGGCAATGCAGTCACCGCCGGGAGAATTGAGCCAGACCGTTACCGGGCCTTTGCCCGCGAACAGCTCATCGTGGAACATCTGCGGTGTGATATCGTCATCAAACCACGAGGTTTCCGCGATGGTGCCGTATAGTTCAAGAACTCTCTCCGATTCTTCGTCTGCCTGGTTTTTCCATTCCCAGAACCGTTTCTGATTCTTCATGGTCACCCTCCATTTCTTCCGTATTGTTGTTATTTGCATATGCGGCCCCGGCAGAAACGAGGGGGAGCATATTGCCATTGACGAGATAGAGATCACCTCCGAGCTCCGCAGGAATTCGGTCAAGGTTCTCCAGTTCCCGGATGTCATTTGCGGACATCCATCCATTCTGCCGGGCGGTGGCATAGCCGTTCATACGGCTGGCATAGTCACCGCGGAGCAAACCCTCCACATTGAATTTGAAGAACAGTGTTTTCTTTTCATCCTCGGACAGAAGCGTTCGGTACAGAGCCTGTTCCCACCGGATGACCCAGGGGTCAAGGGTGTACTTCACAAATTCAAGAGACTGCTGCTCAATATTAGAAAAGCTCGACTTTTCAAGGTCACCCACCATATGGGGCGGCACTCTGAAAATTCGAGCAATTTCATTGATCTGGAATTTCCGTGTCTCCAGGAACTGTGCTTCGTTCGGAGAGATGGAAATGGGGGTGTATTTCATGCCTTCTTCCAGGACGGCAACCTTGTGGCTGTTGGAAGAACCGCCGAAGGTGGAGTTCCAGGAATCGCGCACTCTCGCGGGATCTTTTATGGTTCCCGGATGCTCCAGCACGCCGCTGGGGGCAGCCCCGTTGGCATAGAATTTACTGCCATACTCTTCTGCAGCAATGGCAAGGCCGATGGCATTCTTCGCCATTGCGATGGGGCTGTAGCCAACAAGGCCATCAAAGCCAAGTCCCGGCACATGAAGGACATCGGATGGGTCAAGAATGACCGAGCCGTTCTCCATCGTTGGGGCATCGTCATTGGACTTCGTGTATTTGTAATACAGTCTGCCATTCTTATCCCGATCCACGGTCATGCGATCCGGCATCAGCGGATACAGCGCAATGACCTCACCTTTCCCGTTTCGGATAATCTGAGCGTAGGCATTGCCCCAGAGGAGCAGGTGGGTCATGAGAGTTTCCCGAAACACAAAGGAACTCATTTCCGGATTCGGCTCATCGTGGAGAAGATGGTACAGCGGGTGATCGAGGGCTTTCTCTTTCCCACCATCCTCCTTGTATCGGTACAGATGAAGCGGCAGACCTGCCACCGCCTCGGATAGAATCCGGACGCAGGAATACACGGCGGTCATCTGCATGGCGCTGCGCTCCGTTACAGGTTTACCAGCGGTGCTGTTGCCCATAAAAAAGCTGTAACGGCTGCCAGCGGTGCGATTTTGAGGCTTATCCCTGGAGCGGAACAGCCCAGTGAAGATACTCATAAGCATCACCCTCCTTCAAAATGGGTAAAAGAAAAGCACCTGCTGTGATAGCAGATGCTTTCATACGCAATTTTTGCGTATTTCCTTTTTGAAAAATACGCAACTAATCTTCGATTACTATACAGTTAACCTTGTGAGAAATCAGATTTCCGTATTCTCCAACTCTTCGAGAATATCGTCAAAAACAGACTCTGCCGGCTGCACTCTGCCGCATTCCAGGTCTATTCTGGCTTGTTCCAAACGGGAATACACGGTCTGCTTTGCTTCGCTGTCGCTTATCATTTCCTTTTGAAACATTTTCGATTTCGCTCCTTATTTCAGCCTGTAATAGCAGATGTTTTTGCCTGCGCCCTCACGCTTCAGTTCGCCGGAGGCCACCAGCTTCCGGAGCGCACCTTCGATGGAACTGATGCTGAGGGAAGGACAAAGTTCCCGGATGTCCTGTTTGGTGAACCGACCGACCTTATTCATTGTGGCGCGGCGTACCGTTTCCAAAGCGGGAAGTTTGGTCTCTACCAATGCAAATCGGTCTTCAAAGTCCTTGTATGCCGCAAGAATGGTACCCAGCAGATACTTGATAAAGGGTACAACATCCTCCGTACCATCATGCCAACCAATCTGAGCCTGACCAAGGGCATCATAATAAAGATCCTTGTTCTTTGCGATTTTCGCTTCCAGGGAGATATACTTTCCTACATAGAAGCCGCTCCTGTAGAGCAGGAGTGTGGTCAGAAGACGGCTCATTCTGCCGTTGCCGTCATTGAACGGGTGGATGCAGAGAAAATCGTGAATAAACACGGGAATGGCAATGAGAGGCTCCACTTCCATATTGCCAATCACACGATTATACTCTTCGCAGATTCTGTCCAGTGCCTCCGGCGTTTCATAGGGTGCAAGCGGCGTGAACAGAATCTCCACATGACCGTCCGGGTAGGTCGCGCTGATATAGTTCTGGACGCTCTTGGTTCTGCCAGCCATAGGGTTGTTCATATGGCTGTACAGAATTTTATGCAGCTGCAGGATATAGTTCTGCGTAATGGGAATGGCATCGAAACTCTCATGGATGATGTTCAGGACATCCCGGTAGCCTGCGATTTCCTGTTCATCGCGGTTCTTGGGCGTTGTTTTTTCCTCGACCAGTTGCTTGATACGAGTGCTGGTGGTGACAATGCCCTCGATGGCATTGGATGCCTCAGTGCTTTGCACCTTTGCGATCTCCACCAGTTTTTCCAGTTCCTCCGGGCGCTGTTTCAGGTACATCTCCTGTTTCCCGGCTTCTTTATAAATCGCCGCAATGAGGCCGAGGATTTCAGAATCCCACATTTTGTCCTTGATTTCAGAATAGTTGAAAGTTCTCATTACCTCACCTCTAATTCATTTCCCTTAAATGATAGCTTATAATAAGGGAAAAGTCAATGGGTTAAGGGAAAGTTCCCCTAATAGTATTTCACTTTTAAGGGAATACCATACTGAAATCAGATAAACAAAATGCCTCGGTCATCATAGACGGAAGCACCCGTGTCGTTGCCGCAGCGGATTGCCCGGTCGAGAGCCATGATGGTGGCGACCGCACCGTCAATCTTTTCTGTGGACTTTTCCTTGTCCGGCTTAATGTTGCCAGCTGGGTCGGTACGGATGAAGATGTTGTCCATCATCCAGCGCAGCACCGGGTGACCACCGTGGGCGA
>OMCO01000624.1_pt1 | contig 11250 bp, 10 predicted proteins | sample 1645031 | NCBI WGS metagenome assembly OMCO01 (sample SAMEA103958146, study PRJEB25191) | human gut metagenome
TGAGCCGTGATGACTTTGGCAAAGATGATGACCAACAGCGTGAGAGCAATTCCATTTCCAATCAAAAGGCTAGGCGCAAAGCAAAAGTAAGAAAAGCGGCTTTCAAAAACTTTTATGACCCCCATCCGGCCTCGCGCTGCCGCCATGATGGAAAATTCATATATAAAACCCGAAAAAATCATGGAAAGCAGTCGAAATTCCATGAACAAAACGACCGGATTATGCTATAATAATAGTATCAACAGGCGAAGGAGGATTGCTACTATGGCTAACAACAATAAGAAAGACGACAGTTGGGAAGCTTTTCTGCGAGAATGCAATCGCAAGGCTGAGCTAAACCGGAAGAAGCGCAGGGAATGCACCATTACCGGAAGCGTTATTGGTGACTCGTTCCTGTTTGATGCCCTGATGGGAAGAAATAACCGCAGCCGGGACGACGACAGAAAGCGCAGAAGATAAGGAAGCAGGAGTGCAGGATCCGTGGGCTCGCCTGTAAGAATGGCCATATTGTGCCGTATGCCCTGAACATGGGGGATGCTTTCTCTGAATATTCCGGACAAGCATGTACTGGAACATGGGGAGCCGAAAGCAAAGCGGGCATTGCACCGAATTGTGCCTGCATATCCTTTCAAAAGGGTGTAGGCAGAGACTTTGGATGTATTCCCGTATGTGGGGTTTTTATGTGCAATTTCGTGTGCACAAATTCCATCAAGTATGCCTTGTCAATAATAAAAACGGCAAAAAACCGTCAGAAACGGATCAAAAGCTAACGAAGCACCAATAAAAGCAAGAAAAAAACGCCTTGTCAGGCGTTTTTCTGTATTGGTACCCGGTACGGGAGTCGAACCCGTGTTACCGCCGTGAGAGGGCGGTGTCCTAGGCCACTAGACGAACCGAGCAGGTCAACGCAAAATATGATACCAGAGGTTGGCCTGACTGTCAATGTTTTTTTGAAAATATTTTTGCTTTTTGTCACCGGTTCTTTTTCTGCAAAGGCTCCGAAGGCCGGGGCGGCAGGTTCAGTTCCAGAGAACCATACCGCAGCTGAGGCGTAAACAACGGATCTCCCCGGATAAACAGCGGACGGAATATATCCCGGTAAGGAGCAGTATCCGGCAGAGGATCATTTCGAACCGCCGCACCTTCCAGTTCAAAAACAGCCTGAGGACAATATACGCAGCGGCCCAGCTTTAAGCACAAGGCCTCCATATGGCCGCCCTCCGTCAAGTCTTCGTCAAATCCGCCCGCCGAAAGAAAGACCTGTCTGCGGAGCATGGTGCCCCCTGCAGGCAGACAGGAGACGCTTCGCAGCCGATCCGTCCAGAAAGAACCCTCCTTTATCAATGTGGGAGCAACCCCGGGCAAACCTCCGGGCAGCAGAGCCACCCCGGGGTGCAGTTCCCTTTTCCCTCCCACGGCGGCAACACCGGGCGCCATGGCCCAGGCAAACAGCCAGCCCATAAAGTCCGCCGTCCGAGGCAAACACCCTTCCTCCATAAACAGCAGGCACTCCCCCCGAGCCTCCCGGGCTCCCATGTTCAGCTGAACAGGCAAAGATGCCTTTGACAAAAGCACCCTGGCCGCTCCGTTTTTTTCCAATGCGTGAAGATACCGGCGAGTATCTTCCTGCAGCCGATCAGGGCACAGCAGGATCCACTCGTAGTACGGATAAACGCTCCGCCGTTCCACCCATTCCAGCAGGCGCTTCAGTGGGAACAACGTTCCTGAACAGGGCAGCAGCATGGATACAAGGGACGGCTTTTTTACTGCCGGACGCAGGGCAAAGACCCCCGGTATACCGCTTTTTTCCGCAAAGCCGCCCAGCCCCCGCCTATACATGGCTCTTTGTGCAGGCCATGAAGCGGGTGCGGATTTTTCTTTAGGCAGCGAAAGCAGTATCAGGGGAATATGCCGCGCCACAATCCCCTGCTCCTCTGCCCGCAGCAGCATATCCCAAAGAGCTTCAGGACTCCATGCCTGCAAGCCCCCGCAGCGGCGGTATGCATTTTTTTCCAAAGCCACGCAGCGCCCCATATAATTGCCGGAAAGCAGAGTAAAGTCTCCTCTTCCGGGCTTAAAGAGCGGTTCCTGGCGACGGCCATGCAGGAGTGTATCTTCATCCCCGAATACCAGCTCTCCGCCCTCCAGCAAAGCCCGTCCCAAATGATACACGCATTCCGGAGTCAAACGGCTCCCCCGGGGCAGAAACAGTATCCCTTTGCCCCGGGCCGCCAGAGCCCGCCTGTGCAGAGAATCTTCCTGCACCACCCGCTGATGGGGCAATCCCTCCTCCTTCTCCGTCAACACTTCAAAGCGAGAGCAGCTTTGAGTTTGCAATGAGCGGCGCAAACCGGAAATCTCTCCCTCGTCCACCAAAATAAAGGAAAGCAAAGGCTCCCCCGCCCCCAATGCCTCCCGCTGCCTTTTCTCCGCCCCGGGAGTAAGCCGAAAGGCTTCCACATATGTCTGATAGTCCATACCCCCAGCATAGACAAAAAGGCCTTCCGATTATACAATGGAAGGCCTTTTGCATGCTTTTATTTGTATGTTATTTTTATTTCCGCATCCCCTATTTTTTCCTTGCTGTTTCTATGCGCAGTTTGAATTCTATGTTCTCAATATTCTCCGGATCATTCAATTGCATTTCCTCCAGAGAACTGGCCGCTAATTCCAGGTCCATGGCCGCCATGCCTCCACGCGGAATCTCCATAGAGTACAGCCAGCCATTTACCATAAAACCGTTTACGGAAAGAGAGTTGTACACATCGTCTACGATAATCGTCTCGCCATAGTTGTTTTCCACCAGAAGGGGGATATGCAGGTTCTTTCCCAATCGATATAGAGCTAATATAAATACATTATCTTACGTTCCATATTCAAATGGGACATATTGTGCTTTATAGTATACTTTAATATTCGCAGTAAAGTACTATAAAATTAGTATCGTAAACAATTGTTAAGAAATTATTTTAATAAAAATACGTTCTTCAAATGAGTTGCGCCATAAACACTGGTAAATATTTGATAAGTATGAAAAAAGTATTGACAATTCGCAGTTATGTCCTTATGATAAAGACATAATAGATATTTAGTGTGTGCACCAACAACAAAATACTTTAAAAGTTAAGGAGCGAACTTGGTATGCAAATGGAATTGACTGCACAACGTATAAAAAAACATTTGGAAGATTTGAGTAAATATACTTCCACGCCAGGCCAGGGGGTTACCCGATTTCCGTTTACAAAGGAAGCCCGCATGGCCAGCGAGTATATTATGGCAAGAATGGCAGAAATTGGTCTGAAAACATATATGGATAATTCGGGTTCTGTCATTGGCAGACTAGAGGGCCAGATACCGGAAACAGTGATGATCGGTTCCCATTTGGATTCTGTTCGATGTGGCGGCGCATACGATGGCATTGCTGGCGCTGTATGTGGAATCGAGGCGGTACGAGCCATAGTTGAAACCGGAATTAAACCTTATTACTCTATTGAAGTAGTAGCAACAAATGATGAAGAAGGATCCCGTTTCAAATCCGGTTTGTTTACCGGAAAAGTTATGGACGGGCAGTTATCTGTAGATGATATCAAGCGCTATCGGGATGAAGATGGCATAAGCGTATATGATGCTATGCTTGAATATGGACTTGATCCGGATGCAATTGCAGATAATCGTCGTGCTGATGTAAAAGCATTTATAGAAGTACATATAGAGCAGGGTCCTATATTGGAGGCGGCAAAAAAAGATATTGGCGTTGTAGATGTAATCGTTGGTATTCGCCGCGCTCTTGTTACCGTAAATGGCAGAGCGGATCATATTGGAACCATGCCCATGAACATGCGTATGGATGCAGTAGAAGCTGCTGCAAAGGTCATTGCTAACATAGGAGACAGGGCTCGAAAATATCCTTTAGCGGTTGCCACCGTAGGAAATTTAAATGTGGAACCCAACATACTAAACATTATCCCCAGTAAAGTAACATATTCAGTTGACTTTCGCGGTACGGAACAGATTCATATTGATGAACAGTATCAGGGTATGATAAATGATCTTGATGCGGTATGCAGTCGTTTCCATATGACTTATCAAATTGAAGAAACATTAAATGTTGCGCCCGTTAAGCTGAATGATGCATTCAGAAGCTATATTGAAGAGAGTTGCCATGAACGAGGATGGTCTAATATGCATATAGTGAGTGGCGCCGGACATGATGCACAGGTATACGGTGCAAGAATGCCTGCGGCTATGATATTTGTTCCCAGCGTAGGCGGCCGTAGTCATTGTCCGGAAGAGTACTCCGAACCACGTACGCTGGCCATGGCATCAGCAACTGCGTTTGATACTTTACTCCAGATTTGTAAAGAAAAGCAGCTATGAAATTGACGATTCTTGTTGATAACAATACATATATAGATCAATATTACCTTGGGGAACCTGGTGTATCCTATTTCATTGAAGACTGTGGTATCAGAATTCTATTTGATACGGGGTATTCGGACGTTTATGTGCGTAATGCAAAAAAAATGGGTATTGATCTTTCCGAATTGGATGCAGTGGTTCTTTCTCATGGTCATAACGATCATACCGGTGGACTAGCATGGTTCCCCAAAATGAAAAGAAAGCCAAAGCTTATTGGCCATCCGCAAGTATTGGAGAAGAAAAGAGTTGGAGAATTAACGGTCTGTTCTCCGCTTGCTAAGGAAGTTCTTTCTGATATGTTTGAAGTGTGCCTTTCTTCAGAGCCAGTCCGCATATCCGAACACATTTTGTATCTGGGGCAAATCCAGCGAAGGAATACCTTTGAGAATACATGCCCTATAGGGGAACGCTTTTCAGACGGGGAATGGAAGCCGGATTTTTTACTGGATGACTCTGCATTGGTGTATATAGATATGAAGGAAAAAAACATATCCATAATTACCGGGTGCTCTCATGCAGGTATCTGCAATATTATCGAGCAAGCCAAAACTGTCACCAGAATATCGACAGTCAAACGTGTAATAGGCGGATTCCACCTGCTAGACGGAAAGTCATTACAAACTATTCGCACAGCGGAGTATCTTAAAAACGAAAAAATTCCGTATCTATATCCATGCCATTGCACGTGTTTTAAATCCAAGGCAGAAATACATCGGAATACTCCAGTGGAAGAAGTAGGTGTCGGTGCCATCTATGAATGGTAACGCCGATATAATAAAAGCAAAGGAGAAAAACAGTGAGTACACCAAATGAAAACACGAACGCAAAGCCCTGCTGGAAAGAGTATAAGCTCCATATAGCAGTGCTGGTAATCGTCCTTCTAGCGGAACTAGTTATCCGCAAGCAGACCGTTACCTTCAGCAATGATGTCTATGGTACCCTTTCCATTGGATTTCAGCCTTTTGTCTTTGCCATGCTGCTCGGCTTGATCGCCTTTTTGGCAAAGCCTATCAAGGCAGTTGGCGAACACGAATCCGAGGCAGCTTCCGGCATTATGCTCATCTTTATTGGGCCTCTTCTCGCCAAGCTGGCTGTAGCAAGCGGACATTCAATCAATGAGATAATTGCAGTGGGTCCTGCTATCCTCCTTCAGGAATTCGGAAATATCGGTACAATGATTTTAGCATTGCCAGTTGCCCTACTGCTCGGCTTTAAACGTGAAGCCGTTGGCATGACGCATTCCATCGGTCGTGAGCAAAACATGGGGTTAATTATTGATCGCTATGGATTTGACTCTGATGAAACCCGTGGTGTATTGATGATCTACATCATTGGAACCGTTATCGGATCTGTGGTTATCGGTCCTTTGACCGGTATATTGGCTAATATACTGCCTATCAGCCCACTTGCGTATGCAATGGCAACAGGAGTAGGCAGCGCAGGTATGACTGCCGCTTCTTTGAGCACGTTGATTGACATGTTTCCTGAATTTGAAACACAGATGTCCGCCTATTCCAGCATGAGCAATCTGCTAACGCAGGTAGATGGCATCTATATGTCCGTACTAATTGGATTACCTCTGTGTAACCTGCTTTATAAGGTGCTGGAACCTACGCTGGGACGCATCACAAAGCGTGGTAGGCTTAATGCACAGAAAGCTGCTGAAAAGGAGGAAAAGTAACATGACTATAAAGAAAGAACATCTCAAAATGAGCGGCATATTGGATTGGGTTCTAATGCTTCTCATCTTTGGTGTACTGACCCTTATCATTAATATGCTCAGCTACAAGAATTCCATTATTTCGTCTATTCCCGGGATGCTTATACTGGTTGCTATTACTTTTGTTGGTATGCTTTTTGCAAAAGTAATTCCACTCAAAATTCCCGCTATCATCTATATCAGCATCATTGCTCTTGTCATTTCTTTACCAGTATTCGGTTCTGTAGCGCAATATGTATATGACAGCACCAGCAAAATCAGTACTTTGGCGCTTTGCACTGTCATTCTTGCATATTCCGGCGTAGCAATCGGAAAGAGCTGGGCAGAATTTAAGAAGATGGGATGGCGCGGCGTTGTTGTCACATTGTGTGTGATTCTTGGAACTTTTCTCGGTTCTGCTATTGTTGCGCAAATTGTACTCAAGGCACAAGGTATCATCTGATAATCAAGTTTATCATGCTAAAGCCTGGCAAAAGCCAGGCTTTAATTTCATATCGAAAGTCACAACTTGATTTTTATTATGATAAAAGCAATGCCAAGGCAGATCTTTGTTTACCGCATATACCACACCGGATTTACGGGGAGGCTGTCTATATACAGTTCATAAGTGATGGGGACAGATTTCCCGCCTGTATCCGGTGCCGTACCCAGGACATGGCCCTTTTCCACACGCTCAAACAGCTCTACGGATACGGAACCAAGGCCCCATACCCGAGATACAAATCCATTTTCATCGTGCTGGATATCCACCACATAGCCCATGGCGCCCCGTTTGCCCGCAAAAAGTACCACACCGCTTTCAGGTGCCGTTACGGCAGCAGAAGCTTTAGCCCCATAGGTCAGGCCATAATGCATGATCCCCTGACTGATGCCGAAACAGGTTTGAATATTCCCCTTTACCGGAGCCTGAAGCTTCAGATTTTCCGCCTTACGTCCCATGGGCCAGTCCTTTTCCCCGGCCATAGCCTGAGGATCGGCTGCTGCTGCAGAGCCCGCTTCAGCCACATATCCTACTCCGCCGGATCCCACCAGAAAACGATTGGTCTCCTCCTGGCTGTAGGCCACAGCGCCCTTATAGGTAGTCTCACTGTATACCAGAGTAAACTCCGGGCTGCCCAGAGAACGGATGAACCGGGTTCCCCGGGGCAGGGCGCCGGTAGTAGTCACTATACTGTCTAAAGACCGTGTCTCCACTCTGCAGGTAACGGTGGTGCGCACCGCAGGCAGCAAGCCGGGGTTCTTTACCAGCACAGCATAGGCTTCTCCCTTTTTCAACAGCTCCTCGGTTCCATCCGGCGTCCCCAGAGCGATCTCACCTTCCAGAGCGGCTTTCAGCAAGCGTTCACCTGTATTCAACGGTTGTTCTGCCCAATATTGCAGATACTCTTCCAGCAATGCCATTGCTTCTTCCCGGCTCTCCATAGCGAAAAGTCCATGGCCATTGACCAACAGGGTAACGGCGCCTTCCGGATACTCCCGCTTTACAGAAATCTCCACCGGAGTTGGGCTGGGCGTCAAAGAAACGGCCTGCTCCAATATGGTGCCTACAGGGGTGGCAGTAGGTGTGATCCTTGGCTGGGCATATCCCAGCTTCCACCCACCTGCAGGCGAAAAAAACAGACCCAACAGCAGCGCTATCAGAGCCAATATGCCTACGACGCCCAGAATATACCAGGCGGAGGCTTTTTTTTCTTCCTTTTCGGGGCTGAAAACCGGTTTCTTTTCCATGTAAAGCAGTATAGCACAAATGACCTCCTTTCACAAGAGCGCTGCAGGGAAAAGGCCCGAACGATCAAAGGAAGTGTTTCCTCCCAAAAAGGAACCCAGGGTGTGGAGCCGATCCATACGCAAAAAACCGGAACGCTGGCTTCCGGCAATTTCCTGTTCAGTGCACACCACCTGCTTACTCCCATTTACGCCGATATCCACCGGATACAAAGGTGGTCCACAGGAAAAAGCCCCTCCCGGGCAATTCAATCCGGAAAATTGTTGGCAACACAAGCAAATGGTGGTATGATATGAATGGATGGATAGTTTGTAGAAAGGAGCCTTGCACAGATGAACGCTGCCGCCTTTTATCAGGGACGATCCTGCCGGGCATGGAAGCTTCTGGGAAGTCATCTGGAAACAGACAGGTGGGTATTCCGCCTTTGGGCCCCGGGGGCCCGCTCCGTCAGCGTGGTGGGCGACTTTAACGACTGGAAGCAGGGGGTCTCCCCCATGCACCGCCGCCCCGACGGTCTCTGGGAGTGTTCCGTAAGCAATGCCTGGGAAGGGCAGAAATACAAGTATGCCGTGGAGGGAGCCTTTGGAGGAATCGTTCTCAAAGCAGATCCCTACGCCCGCAAAGCCGAGCCTTTCGGTACTGCCTCCATACTTTTTGCCCCTGCACCCTACCCGTGGACGGATGAGGACTATCTGCACCATCTGCCAAATGCACACAAATCGCCCATGAACATATACGAGGTGCATCTGGGCAGTTGGAAAAAAGGGCTTTCCTACCGGCAGTTGGGGGATACGCTTGTTCCCTATGCCCGGGATATGGGATATACCCATCTGGAGCTCATGCCCCTGACAGAATACCCCTACGACCCCAGCTGGGGCTACCAGGTCACGGGGTATTTTGCTCCCACAGGGCGCTACGGGGACCCGGAGGATCTGAAATATCTTATTGATAAGGCTCATCAGGCTGGGCTGGGTGTGCTCATGGACTGGGTGCCCGCTCACTTTACCAGGGATGAATACGGTTTGGCCGCTTTTGACGGGGGATCTTTATATGAACATCCCGATCCCCGCCGGGCGGATATGCGTCAGTGGGGTACCCTGCTGTTTGATTACGGCCGGCCGGAGGTACAGAGTTTTCTCATCTCCAGCGCTGTATACTGGCTGGAAGAGTACCATCTGGACGGACTGCGGGTAGACGCCGTCAGTTGCATGCTGTATATGGATTTTGGCCGGAAAGGAGGCGACTATCTGCCCAATATTCACGGCGGCCGGGAGGATCTGGGAGCCATCTCCCTGTTTAAAAAGCTTTCCAGCGCAGTGCACGCCCTGCCGGGCCGCAAACTGCTGATTGCCGAAGAAAGCACCGCTTTCCCCATGGTTACCAACAAGCACGGAGCCGAGAGTCTGGGCTTTGACTTCAAGTGGAACATGGGCTGGATGAACGATATGCTCTCCTACATGGAGCTGGATCCCATCGCACGGAAATGGCACCATGATAAGCTGACATTCTCCCTTACCTACGCTTTCAGTGAATATTATCTGCTGCCCTTCTCCCACGACGAAGTGGTTCACGGCAAGCGTTCCATGCTTAACAAAATGCCCGGAGATTACAACGGCAAGTTCGCCCAGCTGCGGCTGCTGTACACCTATCTTATGGCTCATCCGGGCAAGAAGCTTACCTTCATGGGGATGGAGCTGGGGCAGTTTATCGAGTGGCGGTTTGGAGAATCTCTGGACTGGCTGCTGCTGGAATACCCTCAGCACAAAGCACTTCAGGGCTTTGTACGGGGACTCAACTGGTTTTATAAAGAACACCCGGCTTTATGGAACCGGGATGACGGCTGGGATGGTTTTGCCTGGTGCTCCGTAGATGATAAGGATCTTTCGGTAGTCTCCTTCCTTCGCCGCAGTGAAGAAGAGACCCTGCTATGCGCCTTTAATTTTACTCCGGTGGAACGGCCCGCTTATACCATGGGCATTCCGCTGGCAGGGGGATATGCGCCGGTGTTCTCTACCAATCCTCTTCCGGAAGCGGGCGGACTGTACCGCACCCGCCCCGTTCCTGCCATGGGGCATGAATACTCGCTAACGGTACCCTTGCCCCCCTTTGGCGGCGTATTTTTCCGTCTGGAAGAAGGGGTGCAGTCCTCTGTGCCATCTCCGTCGGAAGATACTGTTTCCTGAAAACGGAACCATACCCGGTACGCTTCTGCTGCGGCCGGTGAATATATCATGAACAAGGAGGATCAGGATGAAGAAGAAAATCGTAGCCATGCTTTTGGCAGGCGGTCAGGGCAGCCGTCTGGGAGTGCTCACCTCCAACATGGCCAAACCTGCGGTGCCCTTTGGCGGCAAGTACCGGATCATCGACTTTCCCCTATCCAACTGCGTCAATTCCGGTATCGACACCGTAGGGGTGCTGACCCAGTACCGTCCTTTAGCTCTGAACGCTTATCTGGGCACCGGGCAATACTGGGATCTGGACAGAAACCACGGGGGTGTGTTTGTGCTTCCCCCCTATATGACGGAAAAGGTGGGGCAATGGTATAGCGGCACTGCCAACGCCATCTGGCAGAACCGGGAATTTGTGGATCAGTATGACCCGGAATATGTGCTCATCCTTTCCGGAGATCACATCTATAAGATGAACTATGCGGATATGCTGGCCTATCATGAGAAAATGCATGCCGCTGCCACCATTGCCGTTATTAATGTGCCTTTGGAGGAAGCCCATCGTTTCGGCATCATGAATACCGATGGAGAGGGCCGCATTGTCTCCTTTGAAGAAAAGCCCGCTCAACCCAAAAGCACCAACGCTTCCATGGGCATTTACATATTTAACTGGAAGCTCCTGAAAAGCTATATGGCCCGGGATGACGCCGATCCTCAGTCTGCCAACGACTTCGGCAAAAACATAATTCCCGCCATGCTGGACGCCGGAGAGATCATGGCCGCCTATCCTTTCCAGGGCTACTGGAAGGATGTGGGCACAGTGCAGAGCCTCTGGGAGGCCAACATGGATCTGCTGGGGTACCCGCCGGTCTTTGAACTGAATGATCCCAACTGGCGCATCTACACCCGCAATCCCGTGAAGCCCCCCCATTATGTGGGTGAGGAAGCCTATGTACGTAACGCCCTGGTTTCGGAAGGCTGTGTGGTAGAGGGTGCCGTGAAAAATTCCATCCTTTTTGCAGGCGCTATCGTAGAAAAAGGCGCCCGGGTAAAGGACTGCGTCATCATGCCCAACGCCTGCATCGGTGCCAACTGTGACCTGAATAAAGCCATTGTGGGGGAAAATACCTGCATCGGCGCCTATACGGTCATAGGCGGGCCTCTGCGTCCGGGGGAAACTGTCAATAATTCTCTCACCGGGGATATCACTCTGG
>OMCO01000633.1_pt1 | contig 11137 bp, 8 predicted proteins | sample 1645031 | NCBI WGS metagenome assembly OMCO01 (sample SAMEA103958146, study PRJEB25191) | human gut metagenome
TGATACCCTTGTAGTCAACGATAACACTCAGCTCTTCCGTCGCAGGTGTTATCGTTGACTACAAGGGTATCACTGTTGAGGACGACACAAAGCTGCGTAAGGATCTTCGTGAGGCGGGCGTCAAGTACGCAGTCGTCAAGAACACTATCCTCAAGCTTGCAGCCGAGAAGGCCGAGCTTTCCGATATCGATGATGTTCTTGAGGGCACAACCGCTATCGCAACCAGCGCGGAGGACTACACCGCCGCTGCCCGCATCCTTTGCAAATTTGCAAGCACCAGCAAGACCTTCACTGTTAAGAAGGGCTTCCTGGACGGTAAGGTCATAGGCGTCGACACTGTCGAGAGCCTTGCAAAGCTGCCTTCAAAGGACGTGCTTCTTGCTACCGTCTGCAACGCGTTCAACGCACCCATCGCCGCTTTCGCCAGAGCTATGCAGGCTCTTGTTGAAAAGGGCGGCGCAACCCCGGTTCCCGCTGAAGAGGCGGCAGCCGAAGCTTAAAGAAAAAGCTAACTTACTAATTGGAGGTAATTCAAAATGGCAAACGAGAAAATTACAAGCATTTTAGAGACTCTTGACACCCTTACCGTTATCGAGCTTTCCGAGCTCGTCTCCGCTGTTGAGGAGAGATACGGTGTTTCCGCTGCTGCTGCTGTTGCTGTTGCTGCTCCCGCTGAGGGCGGCGCTGCTGCTGCTGAGGAGCAGACCGAGTTCGACGTTATCCTTACTTCTGCCGGCGCTGCTAAGATCAACGTCATCAAGGCTGTCCGTGAGATCACCGGTCTTGGTCTGAAGGAAGCTAAGGAGCTCGTTGACGGCGCTCCCAAGGCTGTTAAGGAGAAGGTTTCTGCTGACGACGCTGAGGCTGCTAAGGCTAAGCTCGAAGAGGCAGGCGCAACTGTCGAGGTTAAGTAATTTAACTTTGAATAACAAAAACTGCTGTGGGTATCCCATGGCAGTTTTTTATTTTAATCGGACTGCGGGACACTTTGCCGAAAAGTGTTGCTCGCAGTTTTATTTTTCGGATAATTTGTATTAAATGAGCGCAGTTCTTTGACGTTTTATATTTACTTTTTATTCGGATGTATGATATAATCACTTTATATGGCGTGCGTTCGACACGCGTTGACTCATTTGAAACTAACTCATTTTTATAAATATCAAGTGAAAATTGGAGGTTTTTTAATGAAACACGCAGATCTCATCTCGCAGATGACGCTGGAAGAAAAAGTCGCGTTCTGCTCCGGCAGCGACTATTGGCACACCGCATCCATCGAGCGTCTGGGCATACCGTCCATACTCTGGAGCGACGGCCCTCACGGTATCCGCAACAGCGTAGGCACCCATGATAAGGACGAGCCCAAGAAGAAGGATAAGAAGGGCGAAGGCATGGATGCGCTGCTCGGCGGTATTCCGGCAGTTTGCTATCCTACCGCGGCGACTACCGCCTGCTCATGGGATCCCGATCTTATCTACGGCATGGGCGAGCTCCTCGGCGAAGAGTGCATAGCCGAGAAGGTGTCCGTCCTGCTCGGCCCCGGAACGAATATGAAGCGTTCGCCCCTGTGCGGCAGAAACTTTGAGTATTTCTCGGAGGATCCGTATCTTGCCGGCAAGATGTCCGCCGCTTTTATAAACGGCGTTCAGTCCAAGGGTATCGGCACTTCGCTCAAGCATTACGCGGTCAACAGCCAGGAGACCCGCAGAATGACCGTCAGCGCAGTTGTTGACGAGAGAACTCTGCGCGAGATATATCTCACCGCTTATGAGATAGCCGTCAAGGAGTCTCAGCCCTGGACTATCATGTGCATGTATAACCGCCTCAACGGCGTCTACGGCGCAGAAAACAAGTGGCTCCTTACCGATGTCCTCCGCCATGATTTCGGCTTTGAGGGCATGATAGTCACCGACTGGGGCGCAGAGAACGACCGTGTTCTCGGTCTGCTCGCAGGTCAGAACCTTGAGATGCCCACCTCGAACGGCGACGGCAACAGAAAGATATATGACGCAGTCAAGCGCGGCGAGATCAGCGAGGACTTCCTCGATGAGATGGTCGACGGCGTTGTTGATGTTATCATGCGCGCAAAGGAAGTTCTTGCAGACGGCAAGGGCTACAATGCGGGTGAGCATCACGCGGCGGCACGCAAGATTGCGCGCGAGAGCATGGTGCTTCTCAAGAACGACGACAATATCCTGCCCCTGAGCAAGAAGGCAAAGGTCGCAGTTATTGGTCAGATGGCAAAGAAGCCGCGTCATCAGGGCGCCGGTAGCTCTCTTGTCAACTCTATAAAAATCGACAGCGCATATAACACCATGTTCGAAGAGGGCATCGATGTTATCTATGCCGACGGCTACGCGATGACGAAGAAGGAGAAGAAAAATTCTCCCGAGACTTACATAGCCGATGCAGTTGAGGCGGCAAAGAAAGCGGATGTCGCAGTTCTGTTCATCGGTCTTACCGACGAGTTCGAGTCTGAGGGCTTCGACAGAACCCACCTGCGCATCCCGCCCGAGCATGTCGCCCTGCTCAGCGCTATACGCGGAGTCACCGAGAACATCGTTGTCGTCCTTGCTGGCGGCGCAGTTGTCGAGATGCCGTGGATAGGCGAGGCAAAGGCTCTGCTCAACAGCTATCTCGGCGGCGAGGCGAGCGGCAGCGCAGTCACCGATATCCTTTTCGGCGATGTCAACCCCTCCGGCAAGCTTGCCGAGACCTATCCGTTCTCGCTCGAGGACACTCCCTGCTACAACAACTTCCCCGGACATACCGCTACTGTTGAGTATCGCGAGGGTCTGTATATCGGCTACCGCTACTATGACACCGCGAAGAAGAACGTCCTGTTCCCGTTCGGCTTCGGTCTGTCCTACACCACTTTCGAGTACAGCGACCTCAAGGTCTCTGCGGACAGCATCAAGGATACCGACACTCTCAAGGTTTCCTTCAAGATAAAGAACACCGGCGACAGAGACGGCGCAGAGGTTGCCGAGCTCTATGTTGCCCAGAAAAACAGCACCATCTTCCGCCCCGAGAAGGAACTCAAGGGCTTCAAGAAAGTTTTCCTCAAGGCGGGCGAGGAGAAAGAGGTCGAAATCGAACTCAGCAAGCGCGCGTTCGCGTTCTACGATGTCGACCTCGGCGACTGGCATGTTGAGACCGATGATTACAAGATTCTCGTCGGCGCATCGAGCCGCGATATCCGTCTCGAGGGCAGCGTAAAGGTCGAGAGCACCGTTGACGCCCCCGTCAAGGATCTCAGAGAGACCATGCCCGCTTATTATTCGGCGGATGTTATGAATGTCCCGGACGATCAGTTCAAGGCTCTTCTCGGCCACGAGATTCCCGAGAGCGAGATCCACGACTATCCGAATCTGACCTTTGCCAACACTCTTGAGGACTCCGCCTGCGGCAAGAACGGCGCGAAGCTCTGCAAGATGCTGCGCAAGTTCGTCGGCAGCGAGGGCATGGCGTGCTCCATCGCGCTCCAGACCCCCGTCAAGAACTTCGTCTCCATGAGCATGGGTGTGTTCAGCGAGGAGCTCGGACGTCAGCTTCTGGATATCCTCAACGACAAGAAGCCTATGGGACGCGGCATACTCGTCCTTATAGGCAAGGCGATCCCCGCCGTTGTCAAGGGACTTCCGAACCTGCTCAAGAACATCTGATAGACTCAAATTCAATTATCCGCTGCAATTTGTGCGGCGGATAATTTTTTGCGCTAAAAACCCTGTTGACTTTATCATGCTGTAGAGAGTAAACTTTATCTATCAGTGCTTCGGAGGTCTGAACATGAAAAACAAAGACAGCGTGGAGCTTATAGAATACACAAAGGCGCAGGATGCGCTCAACTGCGTTACCCACGCTCTCGGCGCAGTGCTCGGCGCGGCGGTGCTCATTCTGCTGATCAAAAAGGCAGCGCCGTTTAGCAGCGCGAGATATATGACAGCGGCCGTAGTCTACGGACTTTCGATTATTTTGCTCTACGGCTCGTCGGCGGTCTACCACGGTCTGCCGCAGGGCGAAGCGAAGCGGACAGCCCGTCTTGTCGATCATCTGGTTATCCCCGTGCTGCTTGCGGGCACGGCGACCCCGTGCTCGCTCATAACGCTCTATAATCACAATAAAATCTGCTGTGCCGTAGTGCTCCTGCTCGGCTGGGGAAGCGTGCTGTTCGGCTTTATCGCCAAGCTGTTCTTTTTCCAAAAGACGAAAGCCGCGTGCGTCGCGGTGTATATAATCGCGGGCGCGGTGATGCTCTCCTGCTCGCTTGCGGTTATAGACGAGATAAATGTCCATGCGCTGTTGCTTCTCGTGCTTGGGTGCGCGGTCTATCTCTTCGGCTCGATATTCTGCGCCGTAGGCAGAAAGCACCCGTGGTTCCATGTGCCGTTTCATATGTTCATGGTCGCGGGCAGCATGATACACGCGTATGTGATATACGAATATATATTCGCGGCCGCGTGATTATTTAAATTTCAAATAAAAGCAAAAGCGGCGGTTAAATTTAATTGCCGCTTTAAAAATTTTGTAAGATTTTGAGTTTAGCGCAGTCTTATATATGAAAGGAGGCGGCAGAGTGACGGAGTTTGAAAAAATATACCGCGATTATTTCGACGATGTGTTTCTTTATATCAAACGACTCTCGGACAGCGAGGATATAGCCGAGGATATCACGAGCGAAGCTTTCTATAAGGCCATGCGTTCGATAAAAGGCTTTCGCGGTGAGTGTGACATCCGTGTTTGGCTGTGTCAGATAGCAAAAAACTGCTATTATACTTATCTCAAAAAAGCCGCTCGGACGGATAGCGTCGATGATTCCGTTCTCTTCAATCTGCCCGCCTTTGAAGGAAACGCCGAAGAGCAGATATTGAAGCGCGATGAGGCAATGAGGGCGCGGAAAATCCTGCGCTCTATTCCCGACCCGTACAGAGAGGTGTTTATGTGGCGCGTATTTGCTCAGCTCAGCTATAAGCAGATAGGCGAGCTGTTCGGCAAAACCGAAAACTGGGCGTGTGTCACTTATCATCGGGCGCGCGGCATGATAAGAACAGGATTGGAGGAGAACGAAAATGAGAAATGAGTGCAATATCATTCGCGATATTCTGCCGCTGTATGCTGATAAAATGGTGAGCGCGGACACGGCATCTTTCGTTGAAGAGCATCTTATCGGGTGCGCCGAGTGCCGCGCGGAGCTCGAAAAGCTGAAAGTCACCGATGCTATTGAGTCTGCCGTTTCGGATACGGAAAATGATGACGAAAAGCGGCTCAAAGCTTTTGCAGGGAAGATCAACAGGAAAAGACATATTGTGATATCCGCATTTGTGGCAGTTCTGTTGATCATCTTTTTGCTCGGCGGCAGTCTGATATCATTCGCAAAATTTGGCACGGCGAATTTTTTTGCTGCCGCCAACGGATTTGTGCAGGTGACGGCTGCCGACAGGGAATATGTTGAAATACAACGCTCGCCGAGAGTAGTTGTCGCCCGACCGGACTACGAGCTGTTCGCAGAATATATGAAAAATCGCGGCTTCAGCGAAGTCGAGCAGTTCGGCTCGCAGCATATTTTTTCTGACGGGGAGAGGACAGAGAGAGTCATTTATTATCAAAACACGTATTTTTCCAAATGGATTTGGGATTGATACTTTTGCGGAGAATCGGAAAAAAGCTTTACTCCGAGGGCTGACCTCTGATATAATATACAATGTGTAAATTTATCTCAGGAGGGACGCCGATGAAACACGATTACCACGGAAAACCGGCTTCGCTTTCAGCGCGTCTTATGCGCGTCGCGAGACGGTACAAAAGAGAAGACAGACCCGAAAAGGCGGCGGAGCTTGCGGCTCTGCCTAAGAGAGAGCTCGGCGAAGGCGAGAAGCAGCGCCTGCCGAGGTTCATAGCGCCCCGCGATGTCACCTGCTTTTGCGTTGACGATAAAAATGTGCTGTGGATAGGCACGAATGAGGGACTTTGGCGCGTGGACGAGAGCGAAAAAGATGAACTCGACCGCGTGCAGTGCTTCAGAGCCAACGCCTGTATGCTTGATAACAGCGTCAAAGCCGTTGAACCGGACGGCAAAAACGGCGTATGGGTGCTGACCGAAACCGGCGTTTCGCACATTGAGATGCGTCTGCTCTCGGTCGAGCACAAGGCGAATCTTCATTCCGCCATGGACGAGAGAATAGTTCAGCGCCGCGGAATGCTCAGCGGCACTGATTGGAGCGCCGAGAGAAACCGCTGGGTGCCCCACGAGTCCGACAACGACGGACTCTGGACTGCACTTGTCGCCATGGGAGACATCTGCCGCTACGGCGTGATGAAGAACGACCCGAAGTATACCTCCGAGCAGATAGAGCACGCGCGCAAAGTTGCGACCCGCTGGACGGAGGCCGTGCTCCTGCTTGAATATATTCCCGCATGGAAGGGTAAGGTCGCGGCATTTGTCCGCTACAATGAGCCCGGCACAAACCGCGCCTCAAAAGGCTATCTTAAGCGCGGCAGAGAGGGAAAATTGAACATCCCCGATTTCGGCCCTGCGGGCTTTGTTCATGCCGAGCTCGGCCCCGTCGATGAGGATGACTGGGCAGAGCGCGACGCGGTGCCGGAGATAGTATTCCGCAATGTCGAGGGTTATATAGCGCGCTCTTATCATGTCACCGATCCCGTCAACGACCCGATACCGTTCCATGACGGCGTTTTCTTCAAAAAAGTCTATGACCCAGATGGAAAGCTAGTCAGTGTGCGCGTGCCTACGAGCAGCGACAAGGGCGATGATCTGCCCGGGCTGCTGACGGTTGACAGCTCGCTGGAAATTCCCGAGCGCCTGCGCTGCCTCTATGCGGACGAGGTTGACCCCGCGACCGGCAAGCACTGGGGCGACGACGATATAGTCTATAAATGCGACACCTCGAACGATGAGCTTACCGGACACTATGCGATATGGCAGCTCGCCTATGACATACTCGGCGAGGACGACCCGGAGCTCCGCGAGATAATCGCGACGATAGCCGAGCGCCACGCCCGCCACTTCGCGGACAACGACTATGCCCACACAGACGCGGGCGGTCAGCCGACCTCATGGGCGCGCATGACGAGGGAATATTATCTAAACCGCGACTGCGAGGGCTACGAGGACGGACCGCTCGGCACGATGATCCTGCTCCAGCTGTTTAAAGTAGCGCACCATGTCACAGGCAACGAGCGCTGGGATAAAGAATACCGCAAGCTCGCGCTCGAAGAGCCCTATCGCTATGCCGACCTCGCCTGCGAGCACTACGAGCGATATGAAAACAAGATAAAAGAATTTTTGCACAACGAGGAGCTTGACTCCGAGACGCTGTTCCCGATGGTCGTCAAGACGATGAATTATTCCGACACGCGCATGGCGGCGATAGTCTATTACACCATGTCGCAGCTTGAGGATGATCCGATACTGCTCGAAAAGTTCAGGCGCGGCGCGGACTGCTGGTGGAGGCTTGAAAAATACGGGCGCGATATAGAATGGTCTCTCGTCTATCAGCTGATGTACCCCGACGAGGAGAAATATGACGCATTCGGCAGACCCTGCAAAGATGTTCTTGCATGGCAGGCTTCGCGCTATCCCGTCAGCTCCCGCGAGATATTTATCGACAACACCACGCGACCCGATGCCCGCGAAGAGGACGGCATGCTCTGGTATAAAAATACCGAGAAGCCGATACCCTATGCCGTTGCAATGGATGAGCGAGGCGGCACGGGCACTGATTTCTTCCATGCCCGCCAAGGTAGATGGGACAATAGCATCGGCGTCAACGGCTCATACAATCTCATCATGCCCTATTGGATAGGCCGCTACAACGGTCTGCTCAAAGAGGAGAGCGCGGGCGGCGATATCACCGCCGACGAGCTCGAGGAGATACTCAGAACGCAGTAAAAATTATTTGAAAAAGAACGGATAAAATAACCGAGCCGCAGCAGTTCAATCTGTTGCGGCTCGGTTTATAATTTATTTGTGGGGTGGGTATATAAATGGGGTTTTGTCGCAGAACCCCAATCCGACTATCTCAATTTCTTACTCAGACACCATTCTGCCCAATTTTCTGTTCTGTAGAATTTGCCGGACATTGTATGCCCATACTTGTCCCAGCGGGTGTATTTTATGTCTGCGCCGAGTTTTTTGAGTTCGGCGGCGCAGTAATCGTCGCTGTCTATTTTTACATTTGTGTCGTCCGACGAATGCGCCGCCCAGATCGGCGTTTTTATTAATCGCTCAATATCATATTTTTCATAGTCACGATCCAGGCACAAGCCGCCCATCACGGGCACTGCCGCCGCGAAATATTCGGGGAAAAGATAGATAAGCTGCCAGACGCAGCAGCCGCCGAATGAAGTGCCTATAATATATATGCGCTTTCTGTCGAAATCTGCGGGCAGCTCATCCACAAGCCTCTTTATCGATTTTATGTAATTCTGCATCGCTTCGCCTCTGTTTGAGCCGAAAGGTGCCTGCGGCAAAAGAATATTGCAATCTGTTTTTAATAATTGCTTGTACAACGGTAGGTTGTCAAACAGTTGTTTTAAGTTGTCACTGCCCATTGCGCCCGCGCCGTGTAAGAGAACAAACAAAGGCTTGTTTTTATCTTTGCTTGCACGAAGCCTGAAAGGAAAGCACATTTTATTCTCTCGGTCGGTGTATTTATAGGCTGAAAATTTGCCGCCGTATACTTTCTTTATGCCGTCGCCGCTGCGGCTGAGTTTTTTCTCAATATTCGCGGCTGCTCTGTTTTGCTTTTTCTTGTAGCGCTTATAGTATCTGTATGCCTTCGTGATCGAATTGGGCATTTTGCCTTTTTTCTCGACGGAGCCTTGCGACAGCGTATATAAATATCCGTCGCTGCCCTCGAGCTGAGTTTCATTTAAAAGGCTTTTGACTGTATCAAGCTCGCTTTCATCGAAAGCTATGAGAGCCAAGCCCATATCCGACGAGCCCTTTTCAATATATGGCTCGAAAGGCGCAATGTCGCAGAAATCGCTGTCAACAAGACAGCGGAATCTCAAGTTGCTCATAAAATCACCGTATATTCAGAATGTGCATTCACATGGCATGATTATTTTTTCAGATACTCCGCATACTGCCTGTAAAGCTCCGCCGAGCTCTCGTGCCCGGCGAACGAGCCGGAATCTTCGGGATTCATCAGCCCGATATACTGATATCCGATTATCTTGTCCGCATACGGCGCGACGTTCGCTATCTGCCGTTCGATGCGCTTGAAATCGGCGGGGAGCAGGGCGCTTTTGTAGACCATGCCCTCGAATTTGAACAGTTCGATATCAGCCCAGAGCGCGGCGCGTCCGGCTTTATCATGGGCTTTTTTGAGGCGCTCAAATATTCTCTCACTCTGCCACACGCGCGTCTTTTTGACGCCTATCTCGTCCTGATACGCTATGAAATCGACATCGAGCGAGGCGAGCGCGTCGATATATTTCGAGTTTGTGAGCGTGAGATTTGTGCCGTAGGGCGCGATAAGCGTCTTTTTGTCGGGCGTTATCTCGCGGCAGCGGGCGGAGCAGAGATTGACATATTTCATGAAATTCCCCGAGAAGCGCAGAATAATACAGGTCTCGTCCGGGAAGTACCAGCCGTAAAAGCTGCTGTGTTGCGCGTATTTTTCGGTCAGCTCGTCCATGGCTTTAAATGAGCGGTCTATTACCTCGCTCGAGGTTATGTTGACTCCGGGCTTCGTCCAGTCGCCGTAAAATCCGTTGCCGAGGAAAACCTTTATGCCGCATTTGTCCGCCTCGTCGAGCACCGCCTCGATAGGGTCGGCGCAGGGAATATCAGCCAAAGGAAAAACTGACGACTCAAAATAGCAGTGGTCATAGAGCGCAGTAGCCATAATGACTATGTACTCCATTTTGAGCGCCGCTATCTCGCGAACCTTTTCGCGCCAGTTTTCGGCGGTAAAGGAGTCGAGAGCGGGGTTCCAGTATTTGCCCTCCGCCGTGTTGTGATGATGAATTTCAAAAAAAGTTCCGTCAATTCCTCTTGACATAAAAGCACCTCCGTGTTCTTTCTAAATTATATCACGCCGCGACCCGTCAGGCAACGGTTTTCGGTGTCCGATATCAAACCGGGCGAAAACGCAAAATCTTCAAAAACTTCTTTACAAACCGCTCTATAACTGATATAATACCGTTGTATGCGTCCGCTACTCGGCTTATGGATTAAACCTCAAAGAGGTTTTCACCGGCCTTTTGCTGGGTTACGGAGCAAATATTAAAATGAGGTGAAAAGAAATGACTCAGGCAGAAAAAACCGCAATTATGCAGGAGTACGCTATCCATGAGGGCGACACCGGTTCTCCGGAGGTCCAGATCGCCATCCTCACCGAGCGCATCCACCAGCTCACCGATCACCTGAAGGTGCACCCGAACGACAAGCACAGCCGTCTGGGTATGTACAAGATGGTCGGTAAGCGCCGCCGTCTGCTGGACTACCTGGCCAAGAAGGACATCGAGCGTTATCGTGCCCTGATCGCCAAGCTGGGTCTGCGTAAGTAAGTTGAAACAGGGTGATGTGCGTCCGCGCATCACCCTTCTTTCACGTTTTGCCGTCTGTGCCAAGACTGGCCTTTAGCAGTTGAAAATGTGCCGAAACGGTGGATTTCGGGGCGTTTTCAAGTGCTAAACGGTGGTGGCGGCATGGATGGTAAGACCATATTTTTACAAAAAGGAGAAACGACATGTCGACTATTATCACCCATCGCCAATTCCCCCAGTACCACAAGTACACCATGGATCTGGCCGGCCGTCCTCTGACGCTGGAGGTGGGCAAGCTGGCCGAGCTGGCCAACGCCGCCGTCATGGTCACCTATGGCGAGACCAGTGTGCTGTGCTGCGTCACCGCCGCCGCCCGTCCCCGGGACGGCATCGACTTCTTCCCCCTGAGCGTGGACTTTGAGGAGAAGATGTACTCTGTGGGCCGCATCCCCGGCAGCTTCAACCGCCGCGAGGGCCGTCCCGGCGAGAAGGGCATCCTGACCAGCCGCGTCATCGACCGCCCCATCCGCCCCCTGTTCCCCTATGACTTCCGCAACGACGTGTGCATCCAGTGCACCGTCATGAGCGTGGACTACGACTGCAGCCCCGAGGTGGCCGCCATGAT
>OMCO01000640.1_pt1 | contig 11056 bp, 10 predicted proteins | sample 1645031 | NCBI WGS metagenome assembly OMCO01 (sample SAMEA103958146, study PRJEB25191) | human gut metagenome
CTATTACTACGTGGTCACTACCGACCATCCCGCACAGGCCGCACAATTGACAGAGGCCGAAATCAGAAACGGTACAGCCGTCCAGTGGCACACACTGGAGGACACGCTCCGGCTCATTTCGGAGCCAAAACACGCCACCACCCAGAGAATGTTCCTCCAGGCCAGGGATGTGGCAGCCCTGAAAGAATACGTATCAAGACTGCTCAAAGTGGGATGACCGGCTCTGTCTTTTGTTATTTCATAAGTCCTCCGTGGAAGCAGCACTCATATTGCTTCTCCTCGCCGCAGTAGATTTCCTCAAAGCCCTGGAACCAGGTGAAGTCCCCGACAACGCTGCATCGATACAGATATTGCCCGGACTGGTAGAACTTGGGGCCGCGGTAAGGCATAGCGGTATCGGCATGGCGCAGGGCCTCTTTCAAAAAGTTTCCGCTGAACTGCTGCCCCAGGACACGGCCCAGATAATTCATGGCGTACCGGGCCTTTCCATGATACCAAATTGCCTCCTGGCCCGCGAACTGCTCCCCGCCGACATAGGTGTCGTAATAGGTATAGTCCCCGCTTGAATAGGTATAGTCGTGGGAATCCAGCCGGGTGGAAGCAGCCTCATTCATAAACGCGGCGTAGGTATTGCGGTTTGCCTCCAGGCGAAAGGCGATCAGCTGCCCCAAATCGCCACTTTCCGCTTCGGCTGGGCTTGCCGCGCAGTCCTGCTCCCGCACCAGGTAATCCACGGTCACGTGGAACAGATTGCTGATTTCAATCAAATTGGAAATATCCGGGAATGCCTGCCCTGCCTCCCACTTGGCCACCGCCTGCCGGGAGACGGCAAGCGCCTGAGCAAGGGCTTCCTGGGTAAGCCCCTTGCCGCGGCGAAGCAGCTGCAATTTTTCTGAAAAAATCATATCATCACCTCAATGAAATCATACATCCTGCCGCGTCAGAATACCATGCACCAGCCGTTGCGTTTTTGCTACCATCATTATACATTGCGCAGGCCGTCCCTGCAAGAATTCAATTGGCAAAGACAACAAATCCCCCGCCGTGAAAACAGGCCGGATTTGGGCATCCCTTCAAAAGCTTAAAAAATTTTTAAGCCGCTATTGACAACGAGAAAAGTGCGTGCTATATTACCCATGGTTAGCGAGAGCTAACCATTTGTGGGTGCAAAAGTTAGCAGCTGCTAATTATTTCACAGAAAAAGAAGGTGGGACAATGATGCCGCTTACTCTCGCAGATGCCGGTGAAGAATACGTGGTGCAGCGAATGGGTGGAAACGCCGAGGTCAAGAAGCATTTGGAGGATCTTGGCTTTGTGGTTGGAACGGGTGTGTCCGTGATCAACACCATCGGAGGCAACCTGATCGTCAAGGTGAAGGAATCACGTGTTGCAATCAGTAAAGAAATGGCGCAGAAGATCATGGTCTGATGATCTTCTGAATGCCGAAAGAATAAAAGGAGGAATTGGCAATGAAAACTCTTCGACAGACTCACGTCGGCGAAACCGTCAAGGTCGTCAAACTCCACGGTGAAGGTGCCGTAAAGCGCCGTATCATGGACATGGGCGTTACCAAGGGCGTAGAGGTCTACGTGCGCAAGGTGGCTCCCCTGGGCGATCCTGTTGAGATCACTGTCCGTGGCTACGAGCTTTCCATCCGCAAGGCGGATGCCGAAATGATCGAGGTCGAGTAATCACGTATCTTTTTGGGGCGATGCCCCATAATGATTTCATTGAATGTTAGCGCTTGCTAACAGAAAGAGGAGGAAATTACTTTGGAGCTTAAAATTGCTCTTGCCGGCAACCCGAACAGCGGTAAGACCACGCTGTTCAATGCACTGACCGGCTCTAATCAGTTCGTTGGTAACTGGCCAGGCGTTACTGTTGAGAAAAAGGAAGGCAAGCTGAAGAAGCACACGGATGTGACCATCACCGACCTTCCCGGCATCTATTCCCTGTCCCCCTACACGCTGGAAGAGGTCGTGGCCCGCAACTATCTGATCAACGAGCGCCCCAACGCCATCCTGAATATCATCGACGGCACCAACCTGGAGCGTAACCTGTACCTGACCACCCAGCTGACCGAGCTGGGAATTCCTGTGGTCATCGCCATCAACATGATGGACGTGGTCCGCAAGAACGGCGACAAGATCAATACCGCCCAGCTGTCCGAGGCTCTGGGCTGCAAGGTCGTTGAGATCTCCGCCCTTCGCGGCGACGGCATTATGGAAGCCGCCGAGGCTGCCGTGCAGGCCGCCAAGAACGGCAAGACCGTTCCTATGCACACCTTCTCTGGCCCTGTGGAGCATGCCATTGCCCACATTGAAGAGGCTGCCGTGCACTCCATGCCGGAAGAGCAGCAGCGCTGGTACGCCATCAAGATCTTCGAGCGGGACGACAAGGTCCTGGCTCAGATGAATCTGGACAAGAATGTCCTGGATCATATCGACGCCGACATCAAGGCTGCCGAGGACGAGCTGGATGACGACGCTGAGAGCATCATCACCAACGAGCGTTATGTTTACATCGGACAGGTCATCAAGCGCTGCTACAAGAAGCACTCCGCTGGTAAGCTGTCCACCTCCGATAAGATCGACCGCATTGTCACAAACCGCTGGCTGGGCCTACCCATCTTCGCTGTTGTGATGTTCCTGGTCTACTGGGTCGCAATGGTGGGCGTTGGCGCTCCCGCTACCGACTGGGCCAACGACGGTGTGTTCGGCGACGGCTGGCATCTGCTGGGCATTGGCACCAGCGACTACGAAGGGGCTGCCGAAGCCTACGGCGACACCAACCAGATCATTGACGCGTTGGTTGCCCAGTACGGCGATGACGCAATGGCTGAGGCGCTGGACGCCGAGAGCGAGGATTACAGCGAAGAGGCTGCCGCTGAGGCAATTGACGCCCTGCGTGCTGCCGTTCCTGCCGATTCTTCCATCGACTACGAGCTGGAAGATGAAGAGACCCTGGAGGTTACCACGGAGACTGCCGACTATGCGGCGATCCAGGCTGCTCTGGATGCCTACGGCACCGAGCCTGACCCCGCTGATTTTGGCGTGTGGGTGCCCGGTATCCCCGTGCTGATCGGCAACCTGCTGGAGAAGGCAAACGTTGCTGACTGGCTGTCCGGCCTGATCCTGGACGGCATCGTGGCCGGTGTTGGCGCTGTGCTTGGCTTCGTCCCTCAGATGCTGGTTCTGTTCCTGATGCTGGCCTTCCTGGAGGCCTGCGGCTACATGGCCCGTATCGCCTTCGTTCTGGACCGTATCTTCCGGAAATTCGGCCTGTCCGGCAAGTCCTTCATCCCGATGCTCATCGGCACCGGCTGCGGCATCCCGGGCGTCATGGCATCCCGTACCATTGAAAACGAGCGTGACCGCCGTATGACGATCATGACCACCACCTTCATCCCCTGCGGCGCAAAGGTGCCGTTCATCGGCATGATCGCCGGCGCTCTCTTTGGCGGCAGCGCATGGGTCTCCACCTCCGCTTACTTCATCGGCATGGCCGCGATCGTCATCTCCGGCATCATGCTGAAGAAGACCAGGATGTTCTCCGGCGATCCCGCTCCGTTCGTCATGGAACTGCCTGCATACCACTGGCCGACCCTCGGCAACGTCCTGCGCAGCATGTGGGAGCGCGGCTGGTCCTTCATCAAGAAGGCAGGTACAATCATCCTTCTTTCAACTATTGTTGTCTGGTTCACCTCTTACTTCGGCTTCGTAGACGGCCACTTCGGAATGCTTGCAGAGGATCAGCTTGATCAGTCCCTGCTCGCAAAGGTCGGCTCGGCCATCGCCTGGATCTTCGTTCCGCTCGGCTGGGGCAACTGGCAGGCTACCGTCGCTTCGATCACCGGACTTGTCGCAAAGGAGAACATCGTCGGTACGATGGGCATCCTCTATGGCGCAGAGGGCAACGTTTATGCAACCCTTGCAAAGGCGTTCACTGGCCTGACCGCTTATTCGTTCCTCGTCTTCAACCTTCTGTGCGCTCCCTGCTTCGCAGCTATCGGCGCTATCAAGCGTGAGATGAACAGCGCAAAGTGGACCTGGTTCGCAATCGGCTATCAGTGCGGCTTCGCCTATGTTATCTCCCTTATGATAAATCAGTTCGGCAACCTCTTCACCGGCAACATCCACGGCGCAGTTGATATCGTAAGCCTTGTGTTCGCGTTCGCGTTCCTCGCCCTGATAATCTTCATGCTCGTGCGCCCCTACAAAGAGGCCACAAAGCTCGCGTCCGATGTAAAGGTCACAAAATAAACCAAGCTATATGCTGTGAAAGGAGTCTTCCGAAATGCTTGCGTGGTTATCAAAGAATATTGCAACCATTATAATATGCCTTGTGCTTGCCGTTATCGTGACGCTGATAATATTCAGCCTCGTAAAAAATAAGAAAAAGGGCAAATCCTCCTGCGGCTGCAACTGTGCCCACTGTGCTATGGCAGGCTCCTGCCACAGCGCGAATCAGCAAAAGGGCAAAAAGCACAGCTGATAAGCACAACAGAACAGAAAAAGGACGCAGTGCAAACTGCGTCCTTTTTGCATATCCCGGTGGATTTTTCCGCGCTTTGCTGATATAATCAAAGAAACCGCTCATATCGGAGGTGCAAAACTTGATATTTCAATTCGGCGAATACAAAATCGATGTTGATGTTGAAAAGACACGGCAGTTCTATGACCGCGCCAAAACGGTCAGCGAGGGGTGCCAATGCGACGGGTGTCTTAACTTCGAGAGAGCCGTCGACAAACTTCCGCAGAATATCCGGGACTTTTTCTCCGCGCTCGGCGTTGACATGAAAAAAATCTGCGAATGTTATGTCTATTGCGCCAAAGACGAAAACACGCTGTACTACGGTGGATTTTGCCACATCTGCGGAACTTTACTCAGCGGCAAAAGCGCGTGGAAACCGACAAGCGATTCTACAGCCTGTTGGGACGGAAAAGCAACATATCCGCTCTCGCCAATTTTCGGCGTTTCATTCAGCGACCGTATCGACATGCCGGAGCCGGATTTTCCTCTTCCAGTTATTCAGCTCGACTTCGATGCGGATATCCCGTGGGTGCTCGAAAAGAAAAACAGCTATATTGACGAATAATGAGGCGAAAAAAGGAGCAAATACAACGCACTTTGGGAATATGTCAAAAACAGCGGTAAACAGTCGCTGAAGCTCACTTTTGATGAAATACAAAATATCGCCGGCGTGCCAATAGACCACTTGTTTCTGAACTTCAAAAAGGAGCTTACAAACTACGGCTATCGGGTCGGGAAAATCTCGATGAAAGAAAAGTCAGTGAGTTTTGAGAAGAAATAAAATTGTGCAGATTTCGCGTGCGAATGATATCCGCTGATATCGCGAGCCTTTCCACTGCTCACTTTTACTTGCAACAAAAAATCCTACCCATTCCCGGGTAGGATTTCTGCTTTATATTTTATTCCGCCTCTTCGATGAGTCCGTAGTAGCGAGCGAACCAGTAGGGGTGGGTGTAGTTTGTGCACGCCATGAGGTACATTCCGTGGTCATCGCCCGTGCCGGGGAACATCGTGAACGCCGTCGGGTCGTCCGACTTCGTGAACAGGCGCTCGGCTTCGCCGGCGATGCCGGAGTCCGCGATGAAACGGTTGCTGTCGCAGCTGTTTATGCGCCTTTCGTGCGCCGGGAGCGGGTGATAGAGCTGCGGGATCATGCCGACCTCCGTCGGGCGCATGTCCCAGTCGAGATCGCGCCAGCTGTTGTAGAGCGTCCAGAGAATTTGATCCATCGGGTAGTCCGCAAGCTCGTCTACGGAAGTCTCAATGTCGCACTGCTCGCCCGTGCACGCGCCGTAGACGAAGTTGAAGAACGCGTTGTGCTCCGCCTTTTCGTCGTCCCAGTGATGCGTCAGACCCATGGCGAACACGGAGCGAAGCTTCGGGTCGTCAACATAGCGCATGAGCAGCGATATCATGAGGAAATCGTGGTTGTCATCAATGTGGAGCAGGTGGCCGTCAAGGATTTTGTACTGCATGAGGTTCATGGCGAAGTGCTTGTCCCTGATGAGATATTCAAACGCATCTTCGTATCTCTTATCGCCGGTGATATGATATCCCGCCTTGAGGAAGGTCAGAATCTGAAGCGAGTTCGTGCCCTTTTCATATATCCACTTGTGGTCGTTGTTGAGCAGATCGGGGTCCCAGTTTGCCCATGTGGTCGGCACGCCGTCGGTGTCAACGAGTCTGAATTTGTTGTCGAGAATATGGTCGAGAATCTTTTTGACAACGGAGGCTATCAGCTTCTTCTCCTCGTCGTCCGCGACGAGATCGAAGTAGTTCGAGTATGCGTAGAAATGACCGACCATCTCGTCGGACGAAGTCTCGCCGAGCCACTCGAGCTCGTTGCCGTCCTTGTCGGCGGTGTGGTGCCATTCGTGGCGCACGCCCGTGCCGTAGCCGGCTTCGTCGATGTATCTTATCGAGCGGGCGGTGAAGCCCTCTATACCCGTTATCTCGGTGAGCTTTATCATCGCGAGCAGCGAGCGGTGAGCCGCGGCGCGAACCTCCGGGTCCTTTGTGCAGGCGTATTCAAAGCACAACGCGCCGAGATAAAGCCCCGTCCAGAGTCCGTCGTTGTCGCCGGTGCAGACATAGCCTTCATCTTCGGACACAACGCCCTCATGCTCAAGCGCGCGCTCGAGCACGAAGCCGTCCTTGCGGACGTTGTATTTCTCGCTGAATGCGCGAAGTCTCTTCGCCTTCTCTTCGAGCGTCATCATCTCGGTTTTGAAAACACTGATGCCGCCGGTCGCGGTGGAGACGCAGAAGCTGCCGTCGGGCGAGAGGACGATGCCGGTCGCGTGCATGTCGGGCAGCCAGCGCTTGTAGCCGTAATATGAGAGCTTGCCGTTGTGGAGGATTATGAGACCGCAGGAGGTCGTGAAGTATCTTCTGCCCTCGCTGTCGGTCACCATGCCGGTTATCTCGCCATTGGGCAGACCGGTTATCTTTGAATTGTCGAGCCAGTAGCTGTTGTCGTCGTAGACGCAGACGCCCTTGTCCGTGCCTATCCAGACATCGCCCGCGGGGTCAATGTCGAGGCAGGATATGTTGTTGCTGAGTATTCCGGTCACGCCCTCCATGAGCTCCGACCAGTGCCATCTCTTGCCGACGAGCGCATGGAGACCGTCGCTCTCGGTTCCGACATAGACTTTGTTGTTGCCGAAAACGGCGATGCAGCTGCCCTTGCCGGGCACGCCGATTTTAAGATCGAATTCTTTAGCCCCCTGCGGGAAGCGGTAGAGAACGGTCTTTGTGAGAATCCATGTGACGTTGTCGCAGCCCTGCTTCATTGCGACGGCGTCGGACGAGAACTCGCGGGACGCTATAATTTTTTTGCCGCTGAGCTCGATTACGCTCTTGCCCGTGCCGACGAAGATATGCCCGTCGTTTGCGCAGAAGAGCATGGATATCGGCGCGTTTTCAATGCCGATATCGACCGTGGTTATTTTCTTTCCATCTATCTTTGAAAGACCTCTGTCCGTTCCGACATAGAGGCAGTTGTCCGCGCCGTAGCAGAGCGCGGTTATGTTATCCGACGCGAGACCGTCGGCGGAGGTGAATACCGTTCTCGTCAGCTGGGGAAACTTTCCGAGTCGGCATACCATGCTGCGTTTTTTCATTTATCTGCTCCTTTTGTAAAAAAAAATCGAAGCCGCATCGGGCGGCATAAATATCAATAATAATTATATCGAAATCCGTAGTTTTTTCAAGAGCAAATGCAACAAATAGCCTTTTTCTATTGCATTTTTGTGCATTGTGGAGTAAGATATCAGCGTTGGAAAAAACAATATCCGGAAGGTGGAAACAATGTTTACTGATAAGCCTGAGAGCTACAGGGGAGTTTATTCCCTCCTGCTCACCCCGTTCAAAGAGGATAAGTCGATAGATTACGATGTCTACGCGCAGTATGTCGAGTGGCAGGTAGAGAGAGGAACCCATCATCTGTTCTCCGTCTGCGGAAGCTCCGAGATGACGACGCTCACCCCTGAGGAGAGAGTCAAGTGCGCGACTATCGCCGCAAAGCACTCCGGCAGCGCGGAAGTCGTCGCCACGGCGAACCTTGAGCCGACATGGCATATGCAGGTCGAAGAGGTCAAGCGCATGGAGCAGACCGGCGTTGACGGACTCGTTTTTGTCTCAAAGGGCTATGCCGATAACGACCAGAGACTTGTCGAATATCTCAGCGAGCTCGCGGGATATACTACTCTGCCGATAATTCTCTATGAGTTCCCGGGAATGCAGCCGTGCAATATGTCCGGCAAGGCATACGGCGAGCTGGTCAAGACCGGCAGATTCCACGGAATAAAGGACACCACCTGCACCATGGCGGGAATAAAGGACAAAATCGCCGTTCAGGGCGATTCCGCAGTGCTCCAGGCGAACATCCCGCTGCTGTTTGATGCATATATGGCGGGCGCGCGCGGCGTGTGCGCAACCCCGACCTCCTGCGGCGCAAATCTGTTCCGCAAGATGTATGACGAGTTCTTTGTCGAGAAGGACATAGCCAAGGCGAGAGAGACTTTCAACGAGATAATCCTGCTCGACAACGCTATCGACAGTGGCTTCAACGCGAGCGCAAAGTATCTCGTCAGCCTGCAGGGTATCCCGATGACGACCGTCACGAGAACCGGTTCGAGCGTCAACGAGGCGAGAAGACGCAGCATCGAGGCGTATTACGAATACGCCAAAGAGCACGGCATGCTCAAATAATTAAAATACATAGCGGCACTCTCAATCGGGAGTGCCGTTTTTCATATTTGCAGCGTATAAATATTTTCGGGTTGCGGAATGATTTAAACTATATTATAATTGAATCACACAGAAAATAATTTAAACATCGCCGAAAATATACCCGGCAATTTCTGCGGGAGATGAGAAAATGATAAAACCGAACGCGCTGAAAAAAGGCGATAAAATTGCCATCGTCAGCCTGTCGTGGGGCGGGCTCGGCGACGCAGGGCTGATCCACAAATACTATATCGCAAAAGATAGGCTCGAAAAAGACTTCGGTTTGACCGTGGTCACCATGCCAAACGCCCTCAAGGGAACCGATTTTGTGTATAACCATCCGGAGCTGAGAGCGCAGGATTTAATGGAAGCCTTTTGCGACAAGTCAATAAAGGGCATCTTCTGCGCCATCGGCGGAAGCGACTCGATAAGGCTTCTGCCATATATAGACTACGATGTTATACATGACAATCCCAAGATATTCATGGGCTATTCGGACACGACTGTGAGCCATTTCGTGATGAGAAAAGCGGGTATAGTTTCTTATTACGGCCCGTCCGTTATGTGCGAGTTCGGCGAATATGTGAAGATGTTCGACTACACTAAAGAGGCGGTAGAGAACATATTGTTCAAAGACACAGCGGGCTATGAAGTGAAGCCCAGCAAATATTGGTCGGATGATTTTGTGAACTGGGAAGAGAAGAATATAAACCATCTGAAAAAGCTGCGTGAAGATGAGCACGGCTATGAAGTCATAAACGGCTCCGGTATAATTTCCGGCGAACTGATCGGAGGATGCATCGATGTTTTTCCGATAATCACAGGCACGGAGATCTGGCCGGATACTTCCGAGTGGAAAGAAAAAATACTGCTTATTGAAACGAGCGAGGACAAAGCGAAGCCGGATTATATTTTATACTATCTGAGAAATTTGGGAGCTCAGGGCATATTGCAGGAGATAAACGGCATTATCGTCGGCAAGCCGCAGGACGAGGTGTACTATGAAGAGTATAAAAAAGTATACAAAAAGATAGTCAAAGAGTTCAATTGCGAACACTTGGGGATAATCTACAATGTAAACATCGGTCATGCGGCTCCCATGGGGCTGCTCCCCCTCGGAATTGAATATCAAATCGACCTCGATAACAAAAAGATTTGCTTTAAAGAGAGCGGCGTCAATATCTGACTGAACTAAAAAAGCCCATCGCAGCAGCTTCGTCCGAAGCGCCGCGGTGGGCGTGATTTTATAAAATAATGCTGCCGTCCTGCAAATAAATATATCACAGATACGGTCTGAGTCCGCTGAGAAGATCCTCTTCTATCCCGATTAGGCGGCGCGCCGTGCTGCGCGAAGCGCCGTCCGCGCCTTTGTATTCGTTGAGGTATCGGGTCAGGCTCTTTATGCCCATGTCGCACCCGTCGGTCATCAGACCTGCAACCGTTCTGTCCGAGTCGTTCATGCCGAGCTTGACGTTAGTCTTTATCCACGACATGCTCTTTGCCATTATCCCCGGGTCTTTGCCGTCGTCGCCGAGCGATGCCAGCTGTTCTTTTATCGTACCGCCGAGCTGGCTGTGCTCCTCCTTGCTCTTTTCGAGCAGGTTTTTGAGATCCTCGTCCTTTATGTGTCCGCTCACTTCGTCAATGCTGCCGACCGCCATCTTTATTCCGCTGTCGCATTCTCGCAGCAGCTCAAGTGTGTCTTTGCTCATTTTATGCACCCTTTCTGTTCTTTTTCGCTGTATAGTGTGCCCGGAATGCGGCGAATTATTATATATTGTATAAAGAACGAATATAATATATAGTGCACAAAAATCGATAAAAAATTATGAAAATTATGGAAATATAAAATAAAGTTTATTCTCTTGACAAACGAATAAACATAAAGTAAACTTGAATCGTAGCATGGCAGAGGATGCTCTGCCGAAAGATGAAAGGAGACAAACTATGAAGAGAATTATTGCTATCCTGCTCGCGCTGATAATGATATTTGCATTTGCGGCATGTAAGGGCAAGGATGACAACAAAGACACGACGGCCGACAGCACTCAGGGTGCGGGCGCGGATGTTCAGGACACCCAGACGGGCGACGCGGAGAGCAACGCGGCAGAGAGCACCGCTGACGACAGCACGGCAGTCGCACCCTCCGAGGGCGGCAGCGAGGTGGCTACTCAGGGTCAGCAGGGCGGTTCTCAGGGCGGCCAGCAGGGCAACAAGCCCGCAGCGGAGATAAAGGCTCCCGTCAACGGCAGCAAGGCTGAGATCGTTGCGTTCTTCAACAAGTACGCTTCGG
>OMCO01000641.1_pt1 | contig 11026 bp, 8 predicted proteins | sample 1645031 | NCBI WGS metagenome assembly OMCO01 (sample SAMEA103958146, study PRJEB25191) | human gut metagenome
GATTACTGAACTGGCGGGTCTGCACGCGGGCGCGAATCCCTCCAGCGGCGATTTCAGCCTGCTCAGCAAGGGCTACACCATCGAGAATGGCAAGCGCGGCCGAGCCGTGGAGCAAATCACGGTGGCGGGCAACTTCTACCAGCTGCTGAAGAGCATCTGCGCCGTCGGCAGCGACCTGACCTTCGAGGGCAGCAGCATCGGCAGCCCGTCTGTGGACGCTGGCACGCTCAAAATCTCCGGCTAATCTGTTCTATCAAGGGGAAGCGCGGCATTTTCGCCCGTTTCCTCTTTTTTTGATTTTCGCCAACCAAACCGATGAATGCGGCGTCTAATGATATGGGGAATCCCCAGCAACGGGAAAGACTGCTAACAGTAGGGTGTACTCCGAAGCAGTCCAGAGGGCAATCGCAGGATTCGCCTGTTTTCATTCCTCTCTGCTCGCTCCCACAGGAGCGCCACCCTGCGCAACACAATAAAGGGAACACTCCCGCGAATCGCACCCCAAAATCAGAAAGGAGGCGTAACCGCAATGACCGAACAGCAGCTTCGCGAGAAGCTCCAATTCGCCTACGGAACCATGCCGGACGCAACCCGCGCAGCTTTTGAGCATTCGCTGACGCATCACCGCGCGCCGGAAACACACCGAAGCATCGGCTTGAGCCGGATGATGCGCATCGTCATCACCGCTGTGCTGATGGCGCTGATGCTGACGGCGGTTGGCGTGGCGGCGGCGCGGTTCTTCAGCGTCACCGACGTCCACCCCGCGCAGGACGGCACGGAAGGGGACTATCAGGCGCATTATCTCGCGCTGGAGGAGCGGTATGACAGCGATTTGCTGTCTGTGTCAGTCAACGACGCCGTGTACGACGGCAGCGTGCTGGCTTTCACGATGGAGATGGCGGCAAAAACGGACGACGTGCTGGCGGTGGAAGTGCGCATATGCGGCGAATGCGACGGCAAAATGTACCGTTTTGACCCGCTGGATGTCTACGGCGGCGAGTTCCAAAGTCTGCTGATGTTGCCCGACCTCGGCGGCACATTCGATGGAGAAAAGTACGCTGCGGAGGGTATCCTGCTCGACGAAAATGGGCAGATGCCGCCGGAAGGAAAGACGATTGCGTGGACAATCGAAATCGACGTGCTGAAAGCTGTCTGGCAGACGGAAACCATGCCGGATGACCTGTATGAAGCGCTCAGCGAAGAGGACGACGTGGCGCAGTACATCCGTGAACAGGCGGAGCAGCGCGTTATCATGCTGACGGACGCGGGCGTGGAGGACTACCTGCTGGAAATGTGCGGCGCGGGCTGGGACGAGATAGAACAGATGTCCAAGGCGGATTTGCTCCTGCGCTGCGGCGGCTTCGAGCGCGCGGAAACATATACCGTGGCGTTCGCGACGGAAGGGAACACGCAGTACGTCCACCCGGAATTGGCTGGCTTGCGGATTCCGCTGGACGGGTACGCGGCGGTTGTGGACTATGTGCGCGCATCGTTCCTCGGCGGGTGCGTGGTGCTGCACTGCGAAGCGCCGAATGGAACGGCACTGCCGAATGGGACGGCACTGCCGGACGTGTGGCGAATCTACCGCAACGACGAGCAGAATCCGGCGGGTGAAGCGGGATGGGCGCGCGCGTCGGGCTATGCGGGCGTGCCGGGCGGCGTGGTGGATGTGAATCAGCCGTCCATCTGCCTGTACTTTGCGCCGTGTGCGGATTTGACGAGCTTGCGCATCGTGCCAGAAGGCGAAGCAGGCTTCACGCTGAATTTGTCGGGAGAGAAGGGGACGGAATGAACGAAGCGACATGGATCGAAAAGATGCGCGCGGTTGAGGGAACACTCTACCATGTGACCTGCGCCATGCTGCGCGAGGAGTATGACCGCCGGGATGCGATGCAGGAGACGGCGCTGCGGGCGTGGGAGAAGCAGTCGACGCTGCGCAGGGAGGAATATTTCGGCACATGGGCGGTGCGCATCTGCATCAACGTGTGCAAGGACATCCGCCGGAAGAGCAAGCCCGTTATGTCCACTGACGACGTGCCGGAAATCCCTGCGCCGCCGGAAGACGCGGACTTCCGCCTGATGCTGGACAATCTGCCCGATACGCTGCGCCTGCCGGTCGTGCTGTACTATCTGGACGGGCTGACGGTGGCTGAAACTGCGCAGGCACTGGGCGTTCCGGTGGGCACGGTGAAATTCCGGCTGCATCAGGCGCGGAAAAAGCTGCGCGTGGAGCTGGACGCCCCGGAGGGAGAGGGGGCAAACGTGCAATGACCGAGCGGGAACTTCGGGAGAAGCTGCAATCCGCCTACGGAACCATGCCGGACGCAACCCGCGCCGCCTTTGAGCATTCACTGACGCACCACCGAGTGGAAACGCGCAATCCCGTCCGGATGAGCCGGAGAATGCGGACGATTGTCACGCTTGCCCTCATGCTGATGATGCTCACGGCGGTCGGCGTAGCGGCGGCAAAACTGGCGAGCGTGACGGACTATCCGCCGCCGTCGGGGCTGACGCCGGAATACATGTCGCATTTGGTTACGCTGAACGAAGCCTACGACGGCGATTTGCTCACGCTGTCCGTCAATGATCTTGTGTTTGACGGCACGACGGTCGGTGTTGCCATGAACGTGCAGCCCAAGGCGGGCAAGCAGGTTTTCATGGACATGCAGGTGACGGCGGAATGCGAGGGGCGGTCATACGCGCTGGAAATTGAGGGCTGCGGGGGCGGCGACTTCATGAGCGGCATGTTCCTGCCGGATGAAACGGACAGCTGGAGTGACTCGCCGTTCGCCTTCGACGGTGTGCTCTGGGATGACGACATGCAGTCGCCGCCGGAAGGCGTGCCAATTGCGTGGACGATGACGTTCGAGCTGCTTCAGCCCGTGTGGAAAGTGGAATATCTGCCGGACGAGCAGTATCAGGCGCTCTTGTCGGGCGGAGCGGACGCGCTTGAAGCCTATGTGCAGAATAACTGGCGGCAGCACATCATCACCGTGACGTATGGCAGTCTGGTGGAGTATCTGTATGCGGCGGAGGCGGCGATGCTGGCGGACGGCACCATTACCGAGCCGCTTTCGGGCAGCCGGACGGAGCAGCTGCTTTCCTGCGGCGGATTCCGGCGCGCGGACACAATCATCGTGCAGTTCACAACGGATTTTGCGGATGAATACGCGCATCCGGAGCTGGTCGGCAAGCGCATCGGCATGGGGGACTACGACCTCGTGATTGATAATGTGAACTTGTCATTTATGCGCGCGAACATCACCATGCACTATGAATTTTCAGCGGCGTATACCGAGGATGAAATCCGCCAAATGACGAATCTGCCCAACGCTTGGCGCGTGTATGTCAACGGCGAGACGGATTCCGGCTACGACGCCTACGCGAACTTCCAGCAGGTCACAAACGGCGCGTACGGCGTGGATACGCCCGAACAGCTGACTGTCGGCTTCGACTTCTACCCGGCGGAGACGGACATCACGCGGCTGACGTTTGTACCGATTCGCAATATGGGAGAGAGGTGGGATGCTTGCCATCCGGATGCGGAAAAGGGGTTTACGCTGGAACTTCAGGAGTGATGCGCATATTTGCATAGAAAACGCAACATATGAACAGGACATCATGTTTTTTCGCCTGACCATTTGCGTTTTTCCGCCAACCATGCTATAATGAAAGCGATTTAGGCAAGGAGGCGGAATGCGTGGCGGAGGCAGAAGAGAAGCTGGAGGTAGAGGGCTGCGGTTTCCTGTGTGTGCACGAGAAAGTGGTGGAAAAAGTCCAGCACGAGCTGCCGCACGAGGAAACGCTGCTGCGGCTGGCAGATTTGTTCAAGGTGTTCGGCGACGGGACGCGCGTGCGCATCCTGTTTGTGCTGCTGACGGCGGAGGTGTGCGTATGCGACCTCGCGAAGCTGCTGGGCATGACACAATCCGCCGTATCGCACCAATTGCGTGTGCTGAAACAGGCGCGGCTGATTAAGGCGCGGCGCGACGGCAAGACCGTGTTCTATTCGCTGGCGGATGACCATGTGGCGACGCTGCTGCGGCAGGGCATGGAGCATGTCTGCGAGGGCAGCGGGGGAGAATGCGGGGAATAAACTTCATACAAAGCAAGCGGCAGGAGGCTGATTTTTTTCAGCCCCCTGCCGCGTGTTAATATCTCCTTACTGCTTCTTCAAATACGCCGTCATCATATATCCTGTGTACCCGTTGTATCGCACCTTCGTCCACGTTTTGCCTGCGGAGAGCACAACCACCGTTGACCCGTGCGGCACTTGCACCAGCACGCGTGCAGATTTCGAGCCGCTGCTGCGCAGGTTCACATACGTCCCCTGCGGATGGCGGACAATGCGTGTGGAACTCGATGAGCTGGCAGAGGGAATGGAAAGGTAGTCGGTCATCATATACCCGGTTTTGCCGTCGGGCGTTTTGACCTTGCACCACTGGTCGCCCTGCGAAATCATCGTGACCACCGTGCCGTTGGAATACTTGCCTAAGCTCGTGCCGCGGGTGCTTGCCCTGCTGCGCAGATTCAGCTTGTCGCGCGGATTCGGGTTGTTGACGACCGCATAGGCTGCCTGCTGTGCCGTGGAGGAAGAACCGCTCGATGCGCTGCTTCCCGCCGCCTTCGCGCAGAGGGCTTCGCCTTCGGACCGGCGGATATGCCCCGCGCGCAGATAGTCTGCGGACATAAACCCGACGCCGCCGTTGACAGCAATTTTCCACCAGCCGTTGCCCTGCTGGAGAATCATAACGTAGGTGCAGCCGGGGATGGAAGCGAGGCTGCCGTAATTCTTGCCCGGGCCGGAGCGCAGATGAACGTTCTCCTTATTCGGCGAAATGACCATGCCGAGCTTGTCGGAGTAGACGCCGCTGCGGGTGGAGATGAAACGGGTGAGAAAATAGCCGGTCTGACCGCCAACGGAAACATAATACCAGTCGCCCGCACGGTCGAGAATGACGCATGGCGTGCCGTCGTCGTACTTGCCGAGCACCTTGGCGGATGTGCTGGCCTCGCGGCGGAGGTTCAGGTAGCCCGCATGGGAGACGTAGCCGATTGTGCCGGTCGCATCCGCCGAAATGAGCAGGTAATCCTGCCGCATCCAGCCATAGCGGCCGTCAGGTGTTTCCACCTGATAAAAGCCGTTGCTGTATCCGCGCACGGTCATCCACGTTCCCTTATTGTACGCACCCAAAACGGCGGAACTGGTAGTGGGGGCGGAGCGCAGGTTGACATTCGCCGCACCGAACACAACGCCGTAACTGCTGGAATCCGCCTGCGCTGTGACACTCAGCAGGAGCAGAAGCAGCAGCGTCAGCCCTGCGAGCAGCTTCCATTTTTTCATTCGTTCTCTTCCTTTCCTCATATCATGGAAATTCCTGTGCCCTTGCGGGAAAAAAGCGGATAGCAAAAACTTGATGGACGGTTTGCCCATCACGACAGCTTCTATTATATCAGGAAATGCAATGGAATGCAAGTTTTTCCTATGGATTCCGGCATGGAAAAAAATTATTTCGGAAAAATTTGATTCCGCTGGGAACAAAACAGCAGCGTCATGCGTTTTATTCTTGCAAGGGGAAGAAAACAGCCCAAAGCTGGTTCGCTCCGCGCAAAAGGAGGAAGAACGGATGAAGAAGTTTCTGGCAGGACTGGTAAGCCTGCTGATGCTGTCGACTGCGTTTGCTGAGCCGACGATAACGCATCTGGGCTACACGGCGTATCTTGGCAGCAGCAATGAGCTGTATCTGCAGGATCCGACGGGTACGGTGCGCGTCCTGCGTTATCCGATTGCGGATATTCTTTCGATTACGGACACGGTTGTCTACTGCCGTGCGCAGGATGGCAAGCTGCTCAGCATTGCGCTGGACGGCTCGCAGTCGCTGATTATCGCGGAAGCTCCGACCGACGAGCAGGTGAATGCGCTGACGGCGAAGTCGAGTTATACGCTGACGGACGGCGTGCTGCGCAATGGGGCCACGATTGTGGATACGGGTGTGCTTGCCTTCTGTGATTTGGCGGACGAGCAGACCACGACCGCGCCGGATGAACTGCTGTACCTCAAACAGAACACGACGAACACCGCTGCCCTGATGGTGCGCGCGGAGAACGTCGCGACTGCGCGGACGCTGGCGATTCTGGGCATCACCGCGCCTGTACTGAGCATGACGGCAAACGGCGAGAACGTCACCATCGTCGCATCTGACCACAGCGTCACGGTTTACAACCGCGTCGCGCTGACGACCACCAATTATCCGGCGACGTCGGAGCTGACGGAGAAAGCATCCGCCATCGGCAGCGAGCTGTTCCGCTACGCGCCCGCGGAGTCCTTTGGCTGGAACGTGGAAATCAACACGGGTCTGCCGGCGATTGAAGTTGTGACAGACCGCGGCAATGTGTCTGTTGCGACGGCAACGCCCGCCCCTGCGACCGCTATGCCGACCGCAACCGCGCGTCCGACGGCGACTGTCCGCCCGACGGCTACGCCCCGCCCGACCGCAACTGCGACGGCTGCGTCCGAGTATACGCGGCTGAACTACGGCAGCAAGGGCAAGGCGGTGCGCAAGCTGCAAAACCGCCTGTCCAAGCTGGGCTATCCAGTGGGCAAGGTGGATGGCGTCTGGGGTGACGACACGCAGTTCGCGGTCAACCTGTTCCAGTCCGCCATCGGTTACACCGAGCACCGGTACGCGTCGGCAGCCATGCAGGAGAAGCTGTATTCCAAAAAAGCGCCGGTTTACGATCCTTACATGCCCCTGAAGGAAGGCAAGAAGGGAACGCCTGTCAAGCTGATGCAGCAGCGCCTGTTCGATCTCGGCTATTTCACTACTAACGACGTGGAGAAGGAAGTTGATGGCGTGTACGGCAAGCGCACGACGGAAGCCATCAAGCTCTTCCAGACCGTCTGCGGTTATGAGGAGAAGAAAATCACCGGCGTTGCTGATGCGGATACGCTGATGCTGCTCTTCGACGAAAAAGCGCCTGTGAATCCGGGCAATGTGCAGCCGACGCCGACCAGCCCGGTGGTAATCGTCACGCCGACCCCGACGAACGTGCCGACGGCAACACCCGCGCCGACGGAAGCGCCGACGGCAACACCCACGCCGACGAATGCGCCGACGGCAATCCCAGAACCGACGGAAGCGCCGACGGCGACACCTGCGCCGACGGAAGTGCCGACCGAAGTCCCTACGGCTACGCCCGCGCCGACGGAAGCCCCGACAGCAACACCCGCGCCGACGGACACGGTGGAGGTCATCACGCCTGAACCGCAGCCGTCCGAAACGGTGACGGAATAAGCAAATTTGCGCCCAATCAGCGATGGTTGGGCGTTTTTTTGTGCAGAAAATTTGTAATGGAGGGAAGATATGCCGCTTTTGATGCGTTAGATAGGTGAAGACCGCAGGGAAGTGCGGCAGAAAGAAGGAAGAGACATGAGAAAGTACACGCGGATTGGAACGCTTTTGCTGGCACTTGTGATGTGCCTGACGATGCTGACGGCGCAGGCGGAAAGCAAACTGCCGTTGGAAGTTGCGGACTTGTTCACCGTGAAGGCGTGGGCACACTACGCCATCGCGAACCAGCCAGATATGCCGGAGAACAAGGCGTTCGCGGTGATGCAGGAGAAATCCGGCTACGAGGCAGTGCTGCTGGTGATGCGCAACACCAAGAGCGAAACGAACGTGCTGGTGCTGGCGGAAAAATCATCCGCACAAGCGGATTGGAAAATCACCATGCGCAACTGGGGCGCGGTGGGGCAGGGTGACGCGAACGTGCCGCAGCTGGCGGTGCTGGCGGACGGGCGCTTCGTCATCCACTACCCGAACGGCGACAGCGCGTATTTCACGCATGAAATAAATGGCTGGCAGCTGACAAACCTGTCCTTCGGTGATACGACACAGGTGGAAGTGACCCGCAGCGGCATGACATTCCTCACGCTGTCGGACAACGGCAAGTGGGTCAAGACGACGGTTTCCGGCGTGGTGGAGACGGCAATGGCGCAGTTCAGCATGGATCGCTTCCCGCGGACGGTCGCGGCGGCGCGCGAGCACCTGACGAATCCGCCGACGATTCCGGATTCCCCGTGGAGCTGGACGTACCCCTACGGCTTCCCGCAGCCTTCGCAGTACGCCAAACTTGCGGCAGGCAAGCAGTACGCGGTGTATTCCGCGCCGTCGGATACCAGCTTCCGCGCGGCGAACGGCAAGGCGCTGCTGTCCACGAACGACTGGGTGCAGGTGTTCTTCGAGGAGGAAGGCTATCTGCTCGTGCAGTACGCCATCAGCCGCCATCAGTACCGCATCGGGTACATCAAGGCGGATGCGGTGTCGAATTTGTCGGAAGTGGCGGAAATCGGCAGCTGGGCGAATTACCCGGCGCAAGTTCTGCGCACATCGGCGCTCACCGACGACCCGCTGAATTCCTGCAGCGCGGTGATGACGCTGACGGCGGGACAGCAGGTGACGTATCTGGGTCAGCTGGGTCAGGAATGGGCGTTTGTGGAGACGACGACGGCGCAGGGGCAGCGGATTCGCGGCTTCGTGGAATTGAGTGAGCTGAACGTCACGCGCCCAGACGATGCGGATGACAATTTGAACGGGTAATGCTATTTCCGGGTTCACCTGCGCCATCTGCAAAATATATAATTCCAAAACAACAAAACCCCAGCCGCGTTTTGCAGCCGGGGTTTTTGCTTGCTTTTCCTGCGAAATCAATCAGAATCAGCGTACTCCCAGTCATACACTTCCGAAGAAAGCGGGAAACCGATTCGGGAATAAAATGCTTGGTCAGACAAGACGATGGCGCGCTTTGCACCAAGCGCATGGGCGCGCGAACATGCTTCATAGACCACCGCTTTCGCCAAGCCGCGCTTTCTGTGCTCCGGCACAGTGGCGACAGGCTCAACATAAGCGGTGTCAACGGTTGTGTACCACAAGCCGCAGTGCGCGCAATATTCGCGGTTGGCAATTGCAAAGGTTTTCAGCGCGTCGTTTGCGTGGGGGATTCGCTTCAGCAATTCCGCATCCCATTTTTCGGGCGTGCCGTCATTGTCAAACCCTCTGTGAATCACCAACTGGTATTGCCATGGATCGGCGGCAAAATCCCGCGGGCACATGGTATAGCCGTCCGGCAGACAATAGACCAGCGGATTGGACAAATCATTCAAAACGTCCCCAATGAAAATGCTCGTTGTAATCCAGCGTTCCCGCTTTCAAAAGAAATTGGCAAATGCTTTGATACTGCTCGTTGAACCGTTCGCAGTTTTTTTAGTGCTCTATCCTGTATTCCATGGCAAATCACCTTGTCAGCTGCTTGTCTGAATGGTCGTCCGGATAGTGAAGGGAATCCCCCAGATGTAGTAGGTGATGTTCGCCTCGCGGATTGCGTGCATGTCCTTGCTCGTCAGGATGGTGGCGGTCACGTCGCCGATGGTGTGCGCGGGCAGGGTCAGCACTTGGTCGCTGCCGATTTGCAGAATATCGCCGCTCATGGGCGTAATCTGCACTTCAATCATTTCCGCGGGCAGGGTCGTGTTGTTCTCCAGCCGGAACGTGTAGGTGTAAAAGACGTAATCCTCCGCGCTGGACAGCTCCTGCGGGGCGACGAACGACGTGCCGACAACCGCGCCCGCGCGAACCTGCGCGCTCAGGTCAGTGAACAGGTCGTAGTTCCGGTAGGCTTCCAGCGCCGTAACGCCCTGCGCAATCACCGTCACGTTCGACGTCATGTACATCGCGCCGACACCGAGCAGCGCAATCAGCAGCAAAACGACGCTCACAATGGCAAAACGCTTCATGAAACTTCTTCTTAATCTCCTTCGGTCTGCTGAAGCAGGCGGTTCATTTGGTCAATCATTTCGGAATCCTTCAGGCTGAAATGGAACTCTACGCGGCGCGAAGCTTCCTTGTCCTCGTTGCCGTACTGGTCGTAAATCAGCCCCGTGGCGCCGCGTCCGGTGATGGTCAGCAGACCGCTCTTGAGCAAATCGCGCTGGCGGGTCGTCAGACCGGGCATTTTCAGGATGTAGGTGGCGACGGATAGCGCGCGCTCCTGCGAGAGTTTCAGGTTGTTGTAGTAGTCGCCGGTGGAGTCCGTGTAGCCCTCGATGATGATTTCGCCGAGGTACGCGCTGTACTCGTCGCGCAGCAGCACGTTCAGGTAGACGGGCACGAAGCGGTCAAGCAGCGCCTTGCCTTCTGCACGGATTTCGGATTTGCCCGTGTCGAAGAGCACAGAGCTGTCCAGCACAATGTCGCCGGTGGAATGATCCACCGTTGCGCTGAGGTTCGCGGAGGACAGGGCAGAGGACAGCGCCGTGATGATGCGCGGGCGGATGCCAATCAGCGCGTCGATTTGCTCCGCCTGTGCCGCCATTGCCGCCTGTTGATTTTCCAGCACTTCGTTCGCGGCTTGCAGCGCCATTTCCTTGTTCTTCAGGTCAGTTTGCAGGATGATGAGCTTTGCCTCGCGGTCAGCCAAATCGGTCTGCGCCTGCTGCAATTGCGCCTGCTGGTCACTCAGGACGATGTAGGCGTTTTCCAGCTCCTTCGCCTGTGAATCCAGCTGCACTTGGATGATGGCGATTTCCGTCGCCTGCTTGTCCATCGTCACCTGCTGGGAGGCAAGCTGCAACGTCTGCGCGTCGAGCGTTACCTGCTGCTGGCTGACGAGCGCCTTCTGCGCGTCCACGCGCGGGAAGATGGCCTCGCCCTTGTGGACGGTGATGGTGGGATTCAGGCTGCCCCACTTTGCGGCGCTGTCCCAGTCGCGGCAGCACGCGCACGCGCCGATCTGCGCGAAGATCTTGCCGCAGGATTCCGGGATGAACGGCAGCAGCAGCGTTGCGCAGATGCGGATGGACTCGAGCAGGTTATACATGACGGCGGCCAGCCGCGGCTTGTTCGCCTCGTCCTTGGCAAGGGCCCAGGGCATGGTCTCGTCGATATACTTGTTGGCGCGCTGGATGCACTTGAAGATCTCCTCCAGACCGTTCTGGAACTGGAACTTCTCCATCTGCGCCTCATACCGG
>OMCO01000644.1_pt1 | contig 11001 bp, 8 predicted proteins | sample 1645031 | NCBI WGS metagenome assembly OMCO01 (sample SAMEA103958146, study PRJEB25191) | human gut metagenome
GCTTGCGTACCAGCGCCAGCACGCCGGGGTTGTGGCTGTCCCATGTGGTCACCCACGCATCCGGGGCAAAGCAGGGGTCTGCCCGCATTTGGCGCAGCTGCTCCATGCCCTGCCACAACTTGTTTTGCAGCGTGCCTTTTTGGGTGCGCTGCTTGGCGTCCTCCCAGTTGAATTTACTGCGGTGCAGATTGCGGCTGTCCTCCACACGGTCAGGGTCGTTTTTGTAGTCCCAGCCGTTGCGCTGGGCGATCTCGTCCCCGCAGTTCAGCATGGGGAAGCCCTGCAAGAATGCCATAGCAGTGTGCAGCAGCAGGTCGCGCTTCACGGCATAATCCAGCGCAATTTTATCGTTTTTCTCAAGTGCCTGTTCGATACCGCACAGGCTGGCGGTGGTGCCGCAGCTGCGGGCATCGCCGGTGGCGGGGTCGTAATTGTACAGCTCGCCCTTTGCCCAGCTGCCGGGGAAATTGCCCTCGTAGAAGTGGTACAGATATTCCTTGTGCTTCTGCGGGTCCATGCCCAGCCGGTTTTCCACCGCCTCGTCCAGACCCCAGCCAATATCATCGTGGCAGCGCAGATAGTTCACGAACCAGCAGTTGTCCGGCAGGGCGTGGAGGGCATCCAGCTGGGCTTTCAGCAGCCGGGTGTCCCGGCTGGCAAGGGCACCCCACAGGTTGACCATGGTGGACACATTGTAGAGCATGTGGCATTCCGGCTTTTCGGGCGTGCCGAAGTAGGCGGCAAGCTCCTTGGGAGCCATGACCACCTCGCCCTTGAGGATAACTGCCGGGCAGACGCATTCCAGCACCATGCGGAGCATCCGCACGATGGTGTGTACCTGCGGCAGATTGCGGCAGGTGGTGCCCAGCTGCTTCCAGATGTAGGGCACGGCGTCAATGCGGAACACCTCTACGCCGAGATTTGCCAGATGCAGGATGCTCTTGGTCATGTCCACGAACACCGCCGGGTTTGCGTAGTTCAGGTCCCACTGGTAGTCGTGGAAGGTGGTCAGCACCCACTTGTGCATCTCCTCACACCATGTAAAGTTGCCGGGCGCAGTGTTGGGGAACACCTGCGGCACAGTCTGCTCGTACTGGTCGGGGATGGTGCGGTCGTCATAGAGGTGGTAATAGGCCTGAAACCACGGGTCGCCTGCCTTTGCCGCCATGGCCCAGCGGTGGGTGCTGGCGGTGTGGTTCATGACAAAATCCAGACACAGGCTGATGCCCGCCTTGCGCAGTTCACGGGTCAGGTTTTCCAGATCTTTGTTGGTGCCAAGGGCCGGGTCTACGGTGTCGAAATCCTCCACCGCATAGCCGCCATCGTTGTGGGGATGGGGCATCTGCAGCAGGGGCATCAGGTGCAGATAGGTCAGCTTCTGCTCTTTGAGGTAGGGCAGCTTCTTTGCCAGCTCTTTCAAGTTCCCGGCAAAGAGGTCGGTGTACATGGTCATGCCGAACATATTGCCACGCTTGTACCAGTCCGGGTCGGCAGAGCGTGCCTTATCCAGTGCTTTCAGCTCGGCGCTGCGGGCGTTGTAGGCTTCTGCCATCTCCCGCTCCAGAACCTCCAGCCCTTCCCGGTTGTGGTACAGTTCCATGAACAGCCATTCCAGCTCGTCCTTGTGCTTGGCAAACCGGGACGCAAATTCCTGTTTCACTGCCATGGTTCAGCCCTCCACTTCTGCAAGGGTGGGCATGGCGGGGATGGCCCCGTGGCGGCTGGTGGTAATGCTGGCCGCTTTGTTGGCAAAAGCCAGAATGCCTTCCAGCTTGTCCACCGTCAGGGTGTCCAACTCCTCCTTGCAGAGCTTGGACAGGGCAGCCCCAAAGAAGGTGTCGCCTGCGCCGTTGGTGTCGCCTACCTTGCAGGGAACGCCAGCCACATGGCCGGTCTTGTCCCCAAAGCGGTAGAACACGCCATTTGCACCCAAGGTGACGAAAATCAGCCGGATGCCATTCTGTGCCAGCTGTGCTGTGCCGCTTTCGCAATCAGTGGTGCCGGTGAGCAGAGGCAGCTCTTCATCGGACACTTTCAGAATATCCACCAGTGGCAGGGGAGCTTTCATCTGGGCAATGGCTTCCTCTTTGTTCTTCCAAAGGTTGGCACGGTAGTTCGGGTCATAAGTAATGACAGCACCCATCTTTTTGGCACGGGTGGCGGCATCCAGCGTAGCGGTGCGGGAAGGGTCCGCGGTCAGGCTGACAGAACCGAAGTGGACGATTTTGGCAGCTTTCAGAGCGCCCTCCGAAATGTCCTCTTTGCTCAGCATCACGTCAGCGTTGGCGCTGCGGTAGAAGCTGAAATCCCGCTCGCCGGTAGCATCCACCGAGACCACCGCCATGGTGGTGGGGTGGTCTGCATCCACCGCCATGCCGGAAACGTCCACCTTGTTCTCTGCCAGAACCTCTTTCAGGTAGCGGCCAAAGGCATCCGCACCCACCTTGCCGATAAAGGCGGTCTGTGCGCCCAGCCGGGCGGCTGCCACCGCCAGATTGGCCGGGGCACCGCCGGGGTTTGCGGCAAACTGAGGAATGCCGCGCGCATCCTTGCCGGTCTGGGTCAGGTCGATCAAAACTTCACCAATCGTTACAATGTCCATGATAATTCTCCTTATTCTTGATGTGAAACCCAACGATCACCGCTGGAACAGATAATGAATGTAAGCGGCTGCACGCTCCGGGTGCGGTGCATTCTGCACTACCCCAAGATAGACCTTGCCAGAAAAACCTGCCTGCCTGACAAACGGCGTGTCCGAAATATCCAGCACGGTCCCACCGGCGTTCAGACCCGACAGTGCATGGAAAGACGCATCCAGTGTCCGCAGATCGAGAAAATAATCATCTGCCAACAGTCGATCCCGTGCATATTCGTCCATCAGAACAACATCTAACCGCTGGGCACTGACTGCACCCAGCAGCTTCATCTCCGAAGCATATACATACTGCTCCTCTGCGCGTTCGCTTTCGCTGAGCAGCAAGCCGGACAGCAGATCGACCTGTTGCTTTTTGGTCAGACCCTGCGCCTCGGCAAAGCCGGTGGTAAGCTGTTCCGTCAGATCAGACCCGGCAGTGATATTTACCAGACCAAGGTAAAGCACATCCTCTTTTTTCGTCACATGACGGTAGGCTGCATACCCGAGGATATAGACGACGATGAGCACGATCGCAATGGGCAGCTTGTAATATGCCCAGATGTGCTCCCACTTTTTGCGCCCATGGAGGGAGCGGAGCGTATCCCGGTCAGTTTTTGTCATGGTCGTATTCCTCATGTACTGCATCAGGGTCTCCACCGATCAGATAGAGGATCCGAAGCATCAGAAAGGAGCAGAGCATGGCGCAGAAGCCCATGCCCAGCAGGAATGCAGGCGTGAACACAAACACTATGACGTACCCCATGATGCCATAGACCGCCGCCATCAGCAGGGTGCAAAACAGATACCGGACACCCACGAGAAACGCCGTTTTCAGGATGCCGAAGGTGGTGTTTTCAAACCGTGCCAGCAGAGGAAAGGCATACAGCAGAACGATGCCGTACAGAACTGCCGCACCAATAAGCACTGCAGTGAGCAGCGTCCAGAAAATGTTTTCGCTCCACATTCGGCGCAGCACAAAGCCATCCGCAGCCAGGAAACTGCCGACTGCCAGCAGGATAAGCCAGAGTTTTGTGGCAGGCTTAAAATTTTCCCGGAACGCCTTAAAAAACATCCGGGTCAGACCATCGTCCCGATCTTCCGCCATTTTGAGTGTGACGTAGAACAATGCGGTCGTAGAAGCCCCTATGGTAACGATGGGCAGGCTGCACACGAGCCATAAGATGTTCAGGTAAGCACTGTAAGTCAATTTCGTCAGCACAGCAAACAGCGGCTTGTCCGTATTGCACAGGTCACGCATGGGGGTTCTCCTTTCGCTCAATCTCCTGTGGATTCGCGCAGGATCAGGTTGGTTTCCGTATAGACGGTGCGATAGTTCAGCGATGGCTCTTCGATGCGGGTCATAAGCAGATTGGCAGCGGTGTAGCCCATGATCTGTCCATGGATATGGATCGAAGTCAGACGGGGGACAAAGTAGGAAGCCTCCTGACTGTCATCGAAGCCGCAGACCCAGATATCATCGGGAACCGAATACCCCAGCTCATTCAATGCCTTGACCAGATCCATGGCAACAAAGTCATTGGCGCAGACAAAGGCATCCGGCATCGTTTTGAACCGACGTATGGTTTCGTACAGGGATACCGGATAGTTCTGCTGTCCAGATGGCATCGCACAGGTGCTCAGGCCTTCTGTCAGACCAAAGTACTCCACTGCATCCTTATAAGCCATATAACGCTCAAAGAAGGACTGACAGTGGTTTTTATCCCCCGCAAAGCTGATGCGTTTTTTGCCGTGCTGGACCATGTGGACCACCGCATTCTGGATCTCAATGCGGTTTTCCATATAAAGGCGGTCGGCTTTAAGAGGAGGACGCATATCCATCACAGGGGTGTCTACAAACAGCAGCGGAACATCCAGATCGCACAGCATCTGTGCGTAGTCATAGTCGAATACTTCAAAGCAGATGATGCCGGCTGTGTGCTGGATGTTGAGAGAAGATGGAAGTTTTTTCTCTTTCAGCTCTATGGGAGAAATGCGATGAATGGTCATGCAGCTGTGCAGATGGTCGATTTCCGACTGGAAACGATCCAGCATCATGGAGGAAAAGTGAGAGTTGTTCAGAAACCGGGTCGTCAGCATGGCGATCTCCCGTTTGTCACTCGGCAGAATGAAAGGCCCTGCTGTTTTTGCAGCGTCTTCCTGAAACAGCGGCAGATAGGCAAACTGCTTATAGCCCATTTCGGCGGCTTTGCGCAGGATCTTCTCCCGTGTGGCATCTGCCAGCACACCGGTGTTGTTGATGGCCTTTGAAACTGTGTTGCGGGAAAGCTGCAGTTCGCTTGCAATATCCTGAATGGTGACCTTGGTTGCCATAAGTCATCCTCTTTCTTTATAACATAGGAGCGGATGTTCTTTCTTTTATAGATAAAGTCTGGTGACGGATCTTATTCTTTGTGACTCCAGTATAGTGCAAATGCACAAATTAGTCAAATGTAAAAATGCAAATCATCATTTTGCATATTTACGCACTTTCGAATTTGTGCATCTGTACAAATCCACAATAATTTTTGATGTATACCATGAATTATCGTTGACATTCGCTTGCTTGCGTGGTATAAATGAATTACAGAGTTTTACATTTGCACAATCAAAGTGAAAAACGTAAAATTCAAAGGTGCAAATGTAAAACACAAATCAAACGGCAAGCAAATCAAAAAGGAGGAGAATGATTCATGAAAGCAAAGACGGCCTCGCCGGAAACGGCTGTGCTGACAGCAGAACGCAAGCTGCACAACACATGGGTCTACATCAAACGGCATTGGCAGCTTTACCTGTTGTTCCTGCTGCCTGCCGTGGTGCTGACGCTGGTGTTCAAGTACGCTCCCATGGGCGGTGTGCTGATCGCGTTCCAGAAGTACAATCCCTTCAAGGGCATCTGGGGCAGCGAGTGGGTAGGCTTCAAAAACTTTACCCGCTTCATGTCCTCGCCGGACTTCCAGCGCTATCTGATCAACACCCTGAAGCTGAGCGTCTACGGTCTGCTGTGGGGCTTCCCGATCCCCATCCTGCTGGCATTCCTGCTCAACCGTATCGAGAGCAAGAAGATCAAGCAGAAGGTGCAGCTGGTGCTGTATATGCCCAACTTCATCTCGGTCATCGTGCTGTGCGGTATCGTCCGGGTGCTGCTGAGTGTCACCGGTCCGGTGAACGGCCTGCTTCACACCAGCATCAACTTCATGACGCTGCCGGAAGCGTTCCGCCCCATCTACATCATCAGCGGCATCTGGCAGGGTGCCGGCTGGGCATCCATCATGTACACCGCATCCCTTTCTAACGCCAGCAAAGATCTGAAGGAAGCTGCGATGATCGACGGCGCAAACCTGATCCAGCAGATCATGACGGTGGAGTGGCCCGCCATTAAGGATATGGTCGTTATTCAGTTCATCCTGCAGGCAGGCAACATCATGAGCATCGGTTTTGAAAAAGCCTATGCCCTGCAAACTGACCTGAACCTGAACACTGCCGAGATCATTGCAACGTACGTTTATAAAAAGGGCCTGTTGGACGGCGATTACAGCTTTTCCACGGCAGTCGGTCTGTTCAACACCATTGTCAACGTCATCCTGCTGATCGCAGTGAACAAGGTCGTTGCCAAAATGAACGATGGCAAGGGCTTGTAAGGAGGGGTTTACCATGGCAAAACAGAAAAAATCAAAAATGGCCCTCTACACCAGACAAGATAAGATCATCCTGTACTGCGGCTACGCACTTCTGGGCTTGTTCCTGCTGGCGATCATCGTTCCGATGATCTACATCGTCATCGCGTCCTTTATGGACCCGGTCACTCTGCAAAACAAGGGCATCTCCTTTGATTTCAGCAAGTGGAGTCTGGATGCTTACCAGCGTGTCGTTTCGGACAAGCAGATCTGGGTCGGCTTCAAGAACGCAATCCTTTACTCGATCATCTTCACCATCATCTCGGTAGCTGTGACGATGCTTGCCGCTTATCCCATGTCGCTGCCGGACTTCAAAGGCAAAAAGATCTTCAACGCCTTGTTTGTGATCACGATGTTTTTCAGCGGCGGTCTGATCCCCACCTACCTGCTCATCAACAATCTGGGTCTGCTGGATTCCATGTGGGCGGTCATTCTGCCGGGAGCATTCAGCGTGTGGAACATGATCATTGCCCGTACCTATTATCAAGGCATCCCGCGTGAGCTGCGCGAAGCTGCGGATGTGGATGGAGCCAGCGAGATGCTTTATTTCTTCAAGATCCTGCTGCCCGTCTGTATGCCGGTGGTGGCAGTTCTGGCTCTGTGGCAGTTCGTGGCAATGTGGAACAGCTACTTTGACGCCATGATCTACCTGAACAGCGCATCGAAGCAGCCGCTGCAGCTGGTGCTGCGTTCCATCCTGATCCAGAGCCAGCCGGAATCCGGCATGATCGCAGATATCCAAAGTACTGCCGAACGTGCGAAGATGGCAGAGCTGCTCAAATATGCAACCATTATTATTTCCAGTCTGCCGCTGCTGGTGATGTATCCCTTCTTCCAGAAGTATTTTGATGCCGGCATCATGGCTGGTTCCATTAAAGGCTGAGGATATTCCAGAATTTTATGAGCCGGTACGCTCATCTGTTACACGAAAAAAGAAACATGAAAAAGGAGAAAATACCATGAAAAAGCTGATCTCTCGCCGCAACTTCCTCAAGGTCTGCGCTCTGGCGGGCTCTGCCGCTGCTCTGTCTGCCTGTGGCGGCGGCAAATCCACCGGCAGCAGCAATTCTGCTGCCGCAGCTGTGGACACGACCGGTGCCGTTACATTTCCGCTGTCCGAAAAGGTCACCTTTACCGGTATGACCAGCTTCCCTGTGGGCAGCGAACCCGAGCCGAACAACCGCACCATCTTCAAGCGTCTGGAAGAGCAGACCAATGTGCACATCGACTGGACCGCCATCCAGTCCGACCAGTGGAGCGATAAGATCACCCTGAATATGTCCAACCCCAACACCCTGACGGATTTTGTTTTTACTGCTGATTTTACCGACAGCAATCTGCTGCGCTACGCAGATCAGGGTGTCATCCTTAATCTGGAAGACTACATTGACAACAATATGCCTTATCTCCAGAAGGTCTTTGAGCAGTACCCGGAGTACCGCACCATGTGCACCGACAGCGATGGCCACATCTGGGCACTGCCCTGGATCGAGCAGCTCGGCGCAGAAAAGACCGCCATCCAGACCATTGGCAACATGAGCTTCATCAATACCAAGTGGCTGAACTTCCTCGGTCTGTCGATGCCCACCACGGTGGACGAGTTTGAGCAGGTGCTGATGGCATTCCGTGATAACGCCGCTTCTCTCAAGGCAGAGTATGGCATTGACGGCGACATCATCCCCATGTCCTGCATCGTCAACAACGGCGATCAGGACCCCAGCATCCTCATCAATGGCTTTGGCGAAGGCTACGGCGACGCTGACAAGGACCGTCATATTGCCGTTACCAACGACCGGAAAGTCATCTGTGCCGCCACCCAGCAGGGCTACCGCGATGGTCTGGACTGGCTGCACAAGCTGTATGCCGAGAAGCTCATCGACCCGGAGTGCTTCACGCAGGAGTGGTCCACCTATGTTTCCAAGGGCAAGGCTGGCCGCTATGGTGTCTGCTTCAGCTGGGATGTTGCCAACATCGACAACCTGACCGACTGGGAGCCGCTGCCTGCCCTGACCGCCGATACCCGCAATATCACCCCGCAGAACGGCTCTTTCACCAGCGGCTTTGCCCGCGGCAGATGCGTTGTCACCGCAAAGGCAGCTAATCCTGCACTGGTTTGTGCATGGCTGGATCAGATGTACGCCCCCCTCCAGTCTCCGCAGAACAACTGGGGTACCTACGGCGATGCGGAAGGCTTTAACATTTTTGAACTGTCCACCAACGATAAGGGCGAGCCCATGCTGAAGCACGCTCCTCTGGGCGATGCTTCTCCCGTGGAAGTCCGTGAAGCGCAGTGTGTCAGTGGACCTCTGGCGGTTCTGGATGATTACTATGGTGTATACGTTACCTGCCCGGACGATGCACAGTATCGTCTGGACTGGATCAAGGAGATCTACACCCCGGATATGAACAACGATTATGTCTATCCCAATGTCTTTATGAGCAACGAGGACACCGAGCAGGTCTCTAACCTGCAGGCAGATCTGCAGACCTACATGAATACGCAGAAGGCCAACTGGATCATGAACGGCACTACGGATGCAGAGTGGAACGAATATCTGAGCAAGCTGGAAGCCTACGGCCTGTCCGACTATCTGGGCATTATGCAGAAATATCTGGATGCTTACTACGCATAAGAATTCTTTCCTTTGGAGGATTCCATGAACGATTTGACTTTACAAAAAGCCCGTGCCTACGAGGCCGAGCACGGCGCTGCCATTTCCCCGGCGGAACGCCCTGCTTACCACATGACTCCCTATGTGGGCTGGCTCAACGACCCCAACGGCTTCTCTTATTATAAAGGGAAGTATCACCAGTTCTATCAGTATAACCCCTACGATGTGCGGTGGGCGCCCATGCACTGGGGTCACGCCGTCAGCACCGACCTGCTGCACTGGGAGTATCTGCCCTGTGCGCTCGCACCGGATTCCCCGGCAGACAATGGCCCCGGCTGTTTCTCCGGCTCTGCCACCGAGATGGATGACGGCAGGCAGCTGCTGATGTACACCAGCGTGGTGGCAGAAAAGCAGCCCAATGGGGAGATGCGGGACATCCAGACCCAGAGCATTGCCATCGGTGATGGTCTCGACTACGAAAAGCCTGCCTGCAACCCGGTGCTGACCCAGAAAGACCTGCCGGAAGGCTTCAGCAGGTTCGACTTCCGGGACCCCAAGATCTGGCGGGAGGCTGACGGCACTTACTCTGTCGTCACCGTCTGCCTTGCCGAGGATGGCAGCGGCGCAGCGGTACTGTTCCAGAGCAAGGACGGCTTCGACTGGCACTTTGTCACGGTGCTGGAACGCTGCAACAATCAGTACGGCAAAATGTGGGAGTGCCCGGACTTCTTCCCGCTGGACGGCAAGCAGGTCCTGATGCTGGGGCCCATGGAGATGCTGCCCAAGGGCGAGTTCCACAACGGCCACAACGTCATTGCCTTCATCGGCAGCTACGACGAAGCCACCCACACCTTCACCAGGGAAAATGTGCAGCAGATGGATGGCGGCATCGACTTCTACGCCACCCAGACCACCCTTGCCCCGGATGGCCGCCGGCTCATGACCGCATGGCTGCAGACCTGGTCGGACACCGAGGATAAGCCTCAGGGCTGCAAGTGGTTCGGGCAGACCATCTGCCCGCGCGAACTGCACATCAAGGACGGGCGCATTCTTCAGACCCCGGTGCGGGAGCTGGATGCCGTCCACGGTAAGCGAACCTTCCACGAAAATGTGACGGTGCAAAACGAAACCTCTCTGGAAGGTATCAAGGGTCGGGTGGCCGACCTGACCGTCACGGTGCAGCCCGGCGAATACCGCTCCTTCACCCTGAAGCTGGCCGCCGATGCAGACCATCACACCAGCCTGACCTACGACCCCTACACCTCCGAGCTGACGCTGGACCGCAGCTATGCCGGTTCCCGTGCCGACATCGTTCACCGCCGCAGCTGCAAGGTGCGCAGCCAGAACGGTGCGCTCAAGCTCCGCATCCTGCTGGATAAGAACAGCATCGAAGTTTTCGCCAACGATGGCGAGCAGACCATGACCGCATGGATCTACACCCCCCAGTCTGCCGATGGCATCACCTTTGCCGCCGATGGCAAAGCAACTGTTACGGTGGAACAGTTTGAGCTGAATCTGTAACCTGATATTCCCTTCATTTCTCCTTCATTGAATACAGCCCCGCTTTGGCTTCTCCTTCGCCAAAGCGGGGCTGTGTTTGTTATGTCATTGATCTTTCAGCCTGCCGTGGTCACAGCTGAGGGAGAGATAATGCTCGATCTCCCCACCCAACACCATCTGCGCATACTCCAGCGTCTTATTGTAACCACAAACAACTCGAGAGGATGATCCATGTATGAAAAGGACGCGGCTGACGATCTTTTTGTTGATAATGGCATCGATTGTATACCGAGATGATAGCACGGAAGTGACCTCTCCCCTATAGCAGAAGACCTCCGCCGCCTTTCAGGGCTGCGGAGGTCTTTTTTACATTGGAATTTATTTTTTCTGTTCAGGGCCAAAGAAATGCAGGACCCTCAGCGGAGCCTCCGCATACAGTGTAAATCTTCCCGTTCCAGCGGGGACAAAGAGCTGGTCGGTCTTTTTCAGAGGCAGGCTGCGGCCATTTGCGCTCAGGGTTCCTGCGCCTTCCAGCACATAGATGCCGCTGCCGCGCGGCGGGCAGTCCACCGTCAGGGTG
>OMCO01000646.1_pt1 | contig 10998 bp, 13 predicted proteins | sample 1645031 | NCBI WGS metagenome assembly OMCO01 (sample SAMEA103958146, study PRJEB25191) | human gut metagenome
TTCCTTTATATTAATCATTTTATTTCCTTCTTTCTTTTCTTTTTATTTTATTTTGTTCTAAATCTCTATAATAATCTTTAAACAAACTTCTTTCCTTTTGATGAGTCATGATTCTAGACAGAATAATTTTATCGATCATCTCAGTAGCACCCAAATTATAATTTTTAATTTCATCCTTTAAAGAACATAATTTTTGAATATTTAAATCACTAATATCAACATACCATATGTGTTTCTTATTATCCCAAAAATATATATATTCCATAAATCCACCCACCTTTATTTATAACAAAAAAACACTCCATAAGGAGTGCTTAATGCACGGTACCATCCCACCATTTACTTAATTACTGATAACGGCTACTAGCCGGGTATCTTTTTCAAGACCAACTCCAAGGTAGTAAACATATAACGTTAATATTAGTTTTCACCATCCACTAACTCTCTAAAATTAAAAATTATATATTCATATCCTTATCTATGTTTTTATATTAAAAAGCCACCAAAGGCTTAAATAATCAATTGGTGACCCGTACGGGATTTGAACCCATGTATGCATGCGTGAAAGGCATGTGTGTTTAACCACTTCACCAACGGGCCATATAAATATAATATTATACAAAATGGTGGGCCTGAATGGACTTGAACCATCGACCTCACGCTTATCAGGCGTGCGCTCTAACCACCTGAGCTACAAGCCCATTTCGCACTTGCTTTATAATTATAACATAAAGAATATAATGAGGCAAGACTTTTTTTAAATATTTATTAATTTTTTTGTTTAATAATATTTAAAATAAACTACATAATAATATATAAATAAAACTTCTAATTATTCCACCATTTAAAAGTTAAAATAAACAAAAATATTTGGTGACCCCTTAGGGGCTCGAACCCTAGACCCACTGATTAAGAGTCAGTTGCTCTACCAACTGAGCTAAGGAGTCACAAATCAAATACAATAAAGATTATAGCACACATCATCTCTTTTTGTAAATACTTTTCTTAAAATTATTTTATAAAAAAATATTATCAAAATACCTGATAATATTTCAAATTATAATTATATTTTTCTAGCTTGAATTTCCGCAATTTTATCGAATACTTCACCAGCATTTTTTTCAGTAATCTCACTATAACCAAGTTCTTTAAGTGCCTGTATCTTTGCAGAATTAAGTTCTTGCGTCCTACTTGTTTTTTCTTCTTTTTTTTGTTCAATTTTTGCTTCCCATCTCTTATGGGACTCCATTAACTTACTGCGAGAAGCTCCCCCAGTATTATATAAAGTCATAGCAGAAAACATTATACTTTCAAAAATAAACTGATTTTCTTCTTCAAAATCATATACCGTTGGTTTCACAAATCCAGCCGATTTAGCCACATAAGCTAAAATATATTTAAGCTCTTTAGTATTCATAAGTGATTGAATAAAATGATAAATATAAGTAATCGTAGTAAGAGAATTCTTAGTTTTATCTTCATTAAGCATTTCTTTTAAAATAAATATAATATCACTAAGTACTTCTTGTTCTTCTTTTTTATAACCTTCTAAACTAATAATATAATTATCTTTCTTAGTATTAGTTTTTTTAGAAACATATAATTTATTTTCTAATTTTTCAATATAATTATCATCTATCTCAATATTATTTAATTCATTTACATCTTCAACTTCTAATAAATTAAATAGCAAATTTTTCTTATCTTTCGGCCATTTATCTAAACTATCACAATCCAAATAATTATAAACCATCTGTCTAGAAACGCCCAAATATTTAGCTAAATTAACCTTAGAAATATTGGTTTTTTTTAATATCTGGTTTACCTTTTCAATAGTCTTCATGTTCTACCCTCCTATTAACATTTTACTAGTTTTCATATAATATGTCAAGTAAAAACCTATAAATACCAAAGCTTCTTATCGTCTTTAAAAACCGTTTCAATAATACCTCCTAAAATACATTCATCGTTATTATACACCACGCAAATCTGCCCAGGAGTAACAGCTTTAGTCAACTCATAAGAAATCTCTACGGTTTTATCATCTAGATATTCTATATGACAATTAATATCCTTTTGGCGATACCTAAATTTACAATTACCATCTTTAACTTTACTATCGCTAAGTAAATTAACATCTTCTAAAATAGCTTTATTAGAATACAAATATTTACTATCGCCATAAGCTACATATAAAATATTTTTATTCAAATCTTTACCCACAACATATAACTTATCACTATTACCACCTATATTTAATCCTCTTCTTTGACCGATCGTATAATACATAAGTCCTATATGTTTACCAAGCACTTCATTATTATCAATATTAACAATATCCCCTTCTTTATTTGGCAAATAGTTTTTCAAAAAATTAGTAAAATTTCTCTCTCCAATAAAACAAATTCCTGTAGAATCTTTCTTATCAGCAGTCACTAAACCATATTCAGAAGCTATTTTTCTCACCGTCTCCTTATTGATATTACCAAGAGGGAATAAAACATTATCAAATTGTTCTTTTTTTACCATTGACAAAAAATAACTTTGATCCTTATTTAAATCTAAAGCTTTATATAACTTACCATCGATTAATTTAGCATAATGACCAGTAGCAATATAATCTGCCCCTAATTTTTTAGCCTCTTTAATAAATAAATCAAACTTTATATACCTATTGCACATTACATCAGGATTAGGAGTTCTTCCCTTATTTAATTCATCTAAAAAATACTTAAATACATAATCCCAATACTCCGCTACAAAATCGACTCTATGTAAAGGAATGTCTAATTTTTTACACACTTCTAAAGCATCATTGTAATCTTGCTCTTGCGGACATATATTATTATTTAAATTTGGATTTCCTAAAATATCATTATTAATTGTACTATCCCAATTTCTCATAAAAAGTCCAATGACATTATATCCTTGTTCTTTTAAAATTATCGCTGCTACCGAAGAATCTACTCCACCAGACATACCAATAACTACACTTTTCATAAAAAACCACCTCATTCACTAAATATAAGTATATCATAAATAAAAAAAAATAACTAATGTTAGTTATTAAAATAAATAAATTATTTATCTTATCCCAATAGTTTATAAATTAATTTTAACAAACTAGGAAAAATATAACTTTCAAGCAATGCAAAAATAATAGATAATATAAACGTTATTCCTAATATAACTAAATATTTTTTAAATTCTCTTTTAACATTAACCTGTCTTTTATTAAAAATCATTTTAAAAAGCATAAGTGAAAAATTAATACTATAAAAACTTATCATTAAAAAACTAAGAATACTAATAAGTTGTGCTGGAAAAATATATATAAAAGAATATATTACCCCTTTATAACTAAAAATACTAATTAGCGATGAAATAGAAAAGCCTAATATTAATCCTTTAAAAAATATAAGCAAAATAATAAGTGGTATTCCAATAACAGAAAAACCTAAAGCAAAAATAATCAAAATACTAACCAATTCATTAGTAATTGAATTAATTAATACTTGGGCATAATTAATCTGATCGTTATTTAAAGTAGAAAAAAAATCAGTTATACTTTTTTTCACGATATCTAAATCAGTCTTAGAAAGCATATTATAATAAATAGCCCCACAAATAATACCAACAACAACCAAAGAAATAATAAAGAAATTAAATTTATTACAGGGAATAATTTGTTTTTTTATTGCTTCAATTTTATTTTTCATATTTTCACCTAATTAAATTTATGGCCAAGCTCTTGATAATATTCCATTAATTTTGTATAATTAATATGAGGTGTTTTATGAATAAAAAAACAAACCACAAAAAAAAGAAAAAAATAAAAAATTTAGGAACAAAAATAATGGCTTTATTTATGCTTCTAATTATGGTAGCATCATTTATTGCTGGTATTATTGCCTACTTATAAATAGACTATACTCTTTGTATAGCCTATTTTTTCATAAATAATATTAATAATATCAAAGATAAAACTACTGATATTACCCCAAGCAACAAATAACTAACATTACCAGAAGAAGCTAATGCTTCTTTTTTGTTATCATTTTCTTTTTCCTTATAATAATTTTGATAATCATCATAAGGATTTTTAATTTCTATAGTAGTAGACTTAGGAGTATCATCATAATTATCCCTGCCAACAATATAATTTAAACTTCCAACACTAATTTTTTTAATCTGAGAATCACTCTTAATTCCTTGATTAATTAAACTATATTCTTTTAATATTCTAAAAACATTAATACTACCTACTCTACCCTTAAATTTATTACTAAAATAATTAATAAAATTATTATATTTTTCATCATCGACAAAGAATACTGAATTCCCAACTATAAATTTATTACTAGTAAGAAGTCTATGTGCATTATTTAAAATCTTTGTTACCAATCTTGCTAACTTTAAATAATCTTTTTCATCATTTAAATTATTAAGTAAACTAATATCTATATTAGGCAAAATCAGTACCATCGATGTATTATCAATATCTTTATATATATTTCTAATCTCTTCATTCACTTTATTTATATTAGGAGAAAGAATGTCCACATATTTATCTAAATCAATAGCCATATGATAACTTATATCCTTATTATGAGGAACAGACAAATAATAAGAAAATTCTTTGCCTATAACATAATAAACCGTATAATTATTAAATACCATTAATTTATTTACATCCATATGAAACACCTCCTCTATCATAAACAATTATATAACAAAAAAGAAAAAAAGTCTATTATTTTTCTTCTTTTAATAAATCTCTTATTTCTCTTAAAAGGACAACTTCATCGCTAGGTACAGGAGATGCTTTTTTATTCTTATCTTCTTTTTTACTAGATAGCCTATTAACAAATTTAATAAACATAAATAAGCAAAAAGCAATTATTAAAAAATCTACAACATTTTGAATAAAAATCCCATAATTAATATTAGCATTGTTAAAAGTTAAAGTAAGTCCACTAAAATCTAATCCACCAAGTAATACTCCAAAAAGTGGCATAATTATATCATCAACCAAAGAACTGATAATCTTAGAAAAAGCAGAACCTACTATAACACCAACCGCTAAATCAATAACGTTTCCTTTTGAAATAAAAGTTCTAAATTCTTTTAACATAATAACATTTACCTCCTAAGATAATTATAAAAGGTAAAAAGAATTAGTCAAGATTAAAAGATGAAAATTTGTATAAAAATTACTCCAATTACAAAAAATAATAAAGAAAGAATTTTATTTTTTTCTTTTAAAGCATTTGGTAGTAATTCAAATAATGATATTTGTAACATAAGTCCTGATATTACACTAAATATAATACCCATAAATAAATTATTTATACATGGTGGTAAAAATATAAATGCAATTAAAGCACCTAATAATTCAGATAAAGAAGCAATAAAAGTATAAATAAAAGTTAAAAACTTATTTTTAGTTCCATAATATATTGGTAAAGCAATACTAATTCCCTCTGGAATATTATGCATAGCAATAGCTATTGCCAAATATATCCCCAATTTAACCTCAGCATTAGTAGCTACAAAAGTTACAATTCCCTCTGGAATATTGTGCATCATAATTGCCAGCATCGACATAAATCCAAGCTTAAATAAAGTTTTATCACCCTTAACACTATTATTATCTAGTATATATTTCCCAGTAAAATATGCCATAACTATTCCTAATAATGTAAATAATATAACCATAATAATACTTTTAAAAAACAAAAATTCATTATTTAAAAAATTAATACTCTCTGGAATCAAATCCAAAATTGAAACACCCGCCATCACTCCAGAAGCAAAAGCAAGTGCTAAATAAATAGTTTTTTTATTACCATTTTTTGGAAAAAAAATAAATAAAAGTCCAAGCAATGTTGATAACCCAGATATCGCAGTAATCAAAAAAGCACTTTTATAATTATTCATCTTATCACCAATAAATTATATGTTTTATAAATAAAATTACTTCCAATTATTGATAGTTTAAATATTTTAAAAAAAATCATAATAATAATGTAGCCTGTAAGAGTAAAAGGAGATGTTTTTATGTTTTTTAAAAAATTAAAAAACACTCTAGTAATTCTTCTAACAATGATATTAATTATCCCTTTAAATGTCTATGCTTATTCAGACTACATCTTAGCAGGCGGTGAAAATATCGGTATAGAACTAAATTCATCAGGTATTATCATCGTTGGAACATACAATATTGGAAATACCAGTCCCGCTAAAGAAGCAGGTCTTAAAAATGGGGATAAAATCTTAGCAATTAACGATATAAATGTAAGCAACATAAATGAAATGCTAAATATTATCAGCAACAACAAAACTAATAACAACATAAAAATTACCTACATGCGTAATAATACCACTAAAAATACCAATCTTAAACTAATTAAAGATAATAACAACACTTATAAAACCGGTATATACGTAAAAGATAGCATCACTGGTATTGGTACCCTAACCTTTATCGATCCTCAAACTAAACTATATGGTGCTTTAGGACACGAAATACTAGAAAAAAGTACTGGTCAAAAAGTAGAAGTAAAAGATGGTAAAATATACGAATCGACAGTAACTGGTATTACTAAAAGCACTAACGGCTCACCAGGTGAAAAAAACGCTCGTTATGATTCCAATAAAATATTTGGTAAAATAAAAGAAAACACAAAATCAGGAATATTTGGTAACTATACAAGTGAATTACCCAACAAAAAATTATATAAAGTTGCCCAAAAAAAAGACATTAAATTAGGAAAAGCCAATATTTTAACAGTTTTAAAAGATAGCACCGTAGGTTCATATGAAATAGAAATATTACAAATATCTAAAGAAGACCAAAAAATTAAAAACATATTATTTGAAATAATTGACCCCACTTTATTAGATGAAACCGGTGGTATTGTTCAAGGAATGAGCGGTTCACCGATTGTCCAAGGAAACTATATCATAGGAGCTGTTACCCACGTAGTCGTTGATAATCCTAAAGAAGGATATGGAATATTTATAACTAATATGTTAGAAGAAGCAGAAAATTAAGAGCTATGCTCTTTTTTTCTAAAAAAAATTTAAGATTCTTCAACCTTAAATTCCTCTAACTTTCCATTTTCAAGTAATATTTTGTTAACCTTATCACTTATATTATTTAATGTATCATTACATTCCTTAGCTAATTTCATCGCTTCTGTATATTTATCGATTGCATCATCCAAATTTACTTCACCAGATTCCAATTCTTTAACCAAACTTTCTAACTTTTTAATCTTTTCTTCAAAACTTAAATCTTCCTTTTTCATATTACTTATCTACCTCCAATATCTTTGATTTTACTACCCCATCGACAAATTCAACAGTAATAATATCATCCTTCTTAACTATTGATGCATTAGTTATAATTTTATCATTAAACCTTGTTATTGTATAACCTCTTTTTAAAGTATTTAAAGGATTTAATATTTCTAATTTGTGAATAACATTCTCTAAATTATTTCTCTTAACCCCCAAAACAATATCCGGATTATAAAATACATAACTATTTGTAAGTTCAAATAACTTGACTTTTTTAATTTCAATTTTCTTATTAATAGCATTCCTTAAATTATCAATAAGATTATCTAATTTTTGTTCTTTAGCCTCATATATTGCCATCGGCCTTTTTAAAATATAACTATCTTCTAATTTATTAAGTAACATCCTTTTACTATCACATAAATTACTAATAGCATTACTACTTCTTACCTTAGCAGTATCCAAATAACTTAATATGGTAGTAATATCTGGAACCGCAAGTTCTGCTGCTGCAGTTGGTGTAGGAGCTCTCAAATCAGCCACAAAATCCGCTATTGTATAATCGATTTCATGACCAACCGCACTAATTACTGGTATTTTAGAATTATATATTGCCCTAGCCACAATCTCTTCATTAAAAGGCCATAAATCTTCGATAGAGCCTCCACCCCTACCAACAATCAAAGTATCCAAATCATAAGTATTAGCAAGTTCAATATTTCTAACAATATCTTCCTTAGCTTTTTCCCCTTGCACTAAAGAAGGAAACAAAATAGTCTCACATACTGGAAATCTTCTTTTAATAGTTGTCAAAATATCCTTTATCGCCGCACCAGTAGAAGCTGTTATAATTCCAATCTTTCTTGGAACCTTTCTAATTTTCTTCTTATGAGCAACATCAAACAAACCTTCCTTACCAAGTTTTTCCTTTAACTGCTCAAAAGCAACATATAAATTACCAACGCCATCTTCTACCATATCATCTACATATATTTGATAACCACCAGTAGCTTCATAAACACTAATTCTTCCAGTTACCAATACCTTCATCCCATCATTAGGCATAAACTTAATATTTTTAACAGAAGATGCAAACATAACAGCATTAACCCTAGACTTTTCATCCTTCAAAGTAAAATAATAATGTCCTCTAGTATGATTTTTAAAATTAGAAATTTCACCCTTAATATATACCTTGTTTAAAAATTCATTATTATCAATAATACCCTTAATATACCTAGTTAACTCACTAATAGTAATATATTCATTATTCATTATTTAACCTACTATTATATATTTTATCCAAAACACCATTAATCATCTTACTAACCTTCTCATCACTATATTGCTTAGCAAGTTCAATAGCTTCATTAATACAAACTAAATCAGGGGTATCCGTATACACAAGCTCATATATACCCATTCTAAGAATAGCTTGATCAGTCAAGCCTAATCTATCAATTCGCCATTTATTCAAATGCTTATTAGCAAGTAAATCAATATCATCCTTCTTGAAAACAACACCATTGACAATCTCATTAACAAAATCATTATCAATTTCCAATTGTTCCTTAATAACCGAATCAATATCATATTTAATATTATTTTTTTCATACAAACCTATTTGATATAAAATAGTCATAATCTTATATCTAAGTTCACTTCTATTATACTTCATTTCATTTCCTCCAAAAAAACACTATACTAATAATACCATATTTTTTAAAATAATAAAATAACAAAAATAAAAATAATGTAAGTTTTCTGTGCAGTTATATGAACTTACATCTATGCTTGAGACGTTTATGCAAAAAAACATGTATATATTAAGAATCATATGGTAGTTGTCATTTAGCTTGCCAATAATGTATTAGCCCGCAACTTATCACCATATGATTGGTTCTTAATATCTATATGGAAATTGGAATATATGTCATGCTTCTATTATAACTGCACATTATCCTTTTTACAAAAAAACTTGACATAATTAAATATTACTTTATAATTAAAATAGGAGGAGTTTAGATAATGAAAAAAGAAGAAGTTAACATCAGGGAAAATAAGGTTGAAAAAAATAAAAAAACAGGATTAATAATCGGTAGTATAGCACTGATATTCCTAATAGGGGCAACTATACTATGCTGGAGGTTTAATCGAAAATTTGAAGTAACTTTTGACTACAATAATGGTACTAAAGAAAATATTGTTCTTGTTAGATATAAGAAATTAATTAAAAATGAAGATATCAAGAACAAAGATGATTTAGGCGAATCATTTATTGGTTGGTATGAAGTAACTAAAGATAAAGATGGAAAAGAAATAGTTAGTGAAAAAGAGTATGATTTTAATACACTAATTAAGCAAAAAACTTATTTACGTGCTTTATATGAAGATAAAAAAGAAAAAATTACTATTACTTTTGACTCAAAAGGCGGAACACCAGTTAATAGCATTACATTAGAAGTAGGACAAGAATTAACCTTGCCTGCTAATCCAACCAAATCTGGTTATACTTTTAAAGTATGGGAAACAAAAAATGGAACACCAATTTATAATAAAGCATTACTAAGTGAAAGCATAACACTATATGCAGTATGGGATAAGAAAGAAACACAAAATAGTACTCCAAATCAAGAAAACAATTCTGATACAAACAACAATAAACCAATTGAAGTAACAAAAGTACAATTAAATGCAACTAGTAAGGCTATGATTGTTAATACTAAAGATAAATTAGTAGCGACAGTCACCCCAGACAATGCTAGCAATAAAACAGTATCTTGGAGCAGTAATAATCCTAGTGTTATTACTGTTGATCAAAATGGTAACTTAAAAGCTGTAGGCTTAGGAGAAGCTACTATAACTGTTAAAACAGCAAATGGTAAAGTAGCAACCGCAAAAGTAACTTCTGATGTAAAGAGTATAACTCTTAATGTGGCAAACAATACCATTTCAAAATATGGTACAATCAACAGTACAACAATTAACGTTAATATTGATGCAAACGGCTATAATGTACCAAATGATTTAATAGTTTGGCAAGCACCTGATACATCAGGACATACATCTGCAGCAGGTATGAGTACAAATGGAAAAACAGCTACACTAACAGCACGTGATGTATGGGGTAGTACAGTTTCATCTATACCTGTTACAGTAAAAATTAATAATAAAGAAGCCAAAACAACAATTTATGTTGAACCAAAAATAAGTATTAGTAATAATTATTCTAGTGGTGTTACTTGTAATGAAAGAGATGAAAAACTCTATTGTACTTTCAGCGGAGAAAAGAGTCTTTATTTAAAATCTAATATAAATGTTACATGGAATTATAACAAAGCAAGTTCTGTTATAGCAGGTATTGAAGAAGAAAATAGCAAAAACCTAAAACTATCAGTTCAATATGTTATTTACAATGGATTAAATATTAAAGCCAAATCAAAAGCTGGACAAGTAAAAGAAATTGTTTTAACACCAACCAGATAATAATTAAAAGAGGCCTACCCTCTTTTTTCTTTATTTAAAACGCTATTTAATTAGAAAAAGATAAAATATTATTTAAAAAAATCTCATTATTTTTATAATAAATCGTCATTTTTTATAATAAAAATATTTTTATTTTTATAAAAAGCATAAAATATATCACTTACTTCTATATTTTTTTTATTCAAAATGCTATATAACCATTTTCTA
>OMCO01000657.1_pt1 | contig 10895 bp, 9 predicted proteins | sample 1645031 | NCBI WGS metagenome assembly OMCO01 (sample SAMEA103958146, study PRJEB25191) | human gut metagenome
GCGTTCGGCATTTACGGCAGCATCACCCCCGCCATGGTAGCGGATGCCCTGCGCGCCTGCCCGGATGCCGCTGCGGTCATCCTTACCAGCCCCACCTATGAGGGTGTTTTGAGTGATCTTGCCGCCATTGCCGCTTTGTGCCACGCCGCCAACGTTCCCCTGATCGTGGACGAAGCCCACGGCGCGCACTATCTGCCACTGGCCGCCGCCCACGGCTGGCAGGGCGGTGCCATTGCTGCCGGGGCGGATGTCATCATTCAAAGCCCGCACAAGACACTGCCCAGCCTGACCCAGACCGCCCTGCTGCACTGGAACAGTTCTTTCATTCCGCCGCAGGAGCTGGAACGCCAGCTGGATGTGTTTGAAACCAGTTCCCCCTCCTATCCGTTAATGGCCAGCCTGGACGGCTGCACCGGCCTGCTGGCCGAACACGGCGATGCCTGGTTTGCCGCCTGGCGTGCCCGCTTGCAGCGGTTCAGCGGCGCTGTGCGCCCACTGCGCCGCCTGCGCGTGCTCTGCCATGGGATGGATGATGTTTCTGCCCACCCCGGCTTTTTTGCCCACGATTCCGGCAAGATCCTCGTCAACGGTGCTGCTGCCGGGCTGACCGGCCCCGCCCTGGCGGAACTGCTGCGCCGGGACTGGCAGTTTGAAACCGAGATGTCCTGTGGTGCCAACGTGCTGGCCATGACCTCCCCCTGCGATGAAGAAACCGCCCTTGACCGTTTTGCCGCTGCCCTGTTGGTGATCGATGCGGCGGCGGCGCAGAACGCTCCCCTGCCCGCCTCGGCGCAGGTGCTGCCCACCCCCGGCCCAGCCGCCTGTTCCATCGCACAGGCGCTTTTTGCCCCGCACACCGCGTTGGCACTGCAACATGCCGTTGGCCGCACCTCGGCGGAGTATGTCTGGGCATATCCGCCGGGCGTTCCGCTGCTGGCACCGGGCGAAGTGATCACTCCGGAATTCATCGCGGCCTGCACCGCCCTTGCTGCCTGCGGCACCCACCTGCACCACACTGGCCTTGGCGGTGGCTCCACTTTGGATGTTCTGCCATAGCACCATTCCTGTTGTGGGCAAAAAACTGCCCGCCTCCCCGCAAAAATCCCCGCTTTTGCTTGACAAACCCTATGGTTTCCGTGTATATTTAATATAATCTATATTTATAGAAGAGGTGAAATTTCATGAAGCACATTCAGACTCTGAACACCCGCGATATGGCTAAGAGCCTCCAGAACGGCGGCTGCGGCGAATGCCAGACTTCCTGCCAGAGCGCCTGCAAGACCAGCTGCGGCATTGCCAACCAGCCTTGCGAGAAGAAGTAATTTTTACTTGAACTGGCTTTCTGCCGGGACTGCCTTTTACCAAAAAGGCGCTCCCGGTTCTTTTTATGTAACCCCACTTTGATTCGGATATGAGGAATAGTATGATCCATCAATATAAACTCAACGGCTACAACATTGTGCTGGATGTCTACAGCGGCAGCGTTCACGCCGTAGACGAACTGGCGTATGCCGCCATCGCTCTGGTCGATGCCGGCCACCCCCGCGCAGAAGCTGCCGACCTGCTGGCAAAGAAATTTGCTGACCATCCCGAAGTGACCGCCGAGGACATCAACGACTGCTTTGACGATATCGAAGAACTGAAGGCCGATGGCAAGCTGTTTGCCGAAGATATTTACGCTGACCATGCCTTTGACTTCAAGAATCGTTCCACCGTTGTCAAGGCACTCTGCCTGCATGTGGCCCACACCTGCAATCTGAACTGCGAATACTGCTTTGCCGCCCAGGGCAAGTTCCACGGCCAGTCCGGCCTGATGAGCTTTGAGACCGGCAAGCGTGCGCTGGATTTCCTGGTGGAGCACAGCGGCACCCGCCACAACCTGGAGGTTGACTTTTTCGGCGGCGAACCGCTGATGAACTTTGAGGTCTGCAAACAGCTGGTTGCCTATGCTCGCAGCATTGAAAAAGAAAAAGGCAAGAACTTCCGCTTCACCCTGACCACCAACGGCATCGGCATCACCGATGAAGTCATTGAGTGGGCCAACAAAGAATGCTACAACGTGGTTCTTTCTCTGGATGGCCGCAAGGAGGTCAACGACCGTTTCCGCAAGGATATTGCAGGCCGCGGCAGCTATGACCGCATTGTTCCCAAGTTCCAGCAGCTGGTCAAGGCCCGCGGCGGTAAGGGCTACTACATGCGCGGCACCTTCACCCATTACAACACCGATTTCACCAACGACCTGTTCCACATGGCGGATGATCTCGGCTTTGACGAGCTTTCCATGGAGCCGGTCGTGAGCAAGGCCGGCAGTCCCGAAGCCCTGACCGAAGCCGACCTACCCATCCTGTTTGACCAGTATGAGCTGCTGGCCAAGGATATGCTCCGCCGTGAAAAAGCCGGTCATCCCATCACCTTCTACCATTACATGATCGACTTGGCCCATGGCCCCTGCATTTACAAGCGCATTTCCGGCTGTGGTTCCGGCACCGAATATATGGCCGTTACCCCCTGGGGCGACCTGTACCCCTGCCATCAGTTTGTCGGCGACCCGGATTACAAGCTGGGCGATATCTGGAACGGCGTTACCAACACCGAACTGCGGGATGAATTCAAGCTGTGCAACGTGTACGCCCGCCCCGACTGCAAGGATTGCTGGGCACGCCTGTACTGCGCGGGCGGCTGCGCCGCCAACGCCCTGCACGCCACCGGCGATATCCACGGTGTGTATGAATATGGCTGCGAAGTGTTCCGCAAGCGCATTGAATGTGCCCTGATGATCAAAGTAGCCGAAAGCCTTGATCCCGAGCTGGCAGGCCGCGCCGCAACGGCAGCTCCTGCCACCGGCGAGGACTGTGGCGACTGTTCCTCCTGCGAATAATTTCCTTTTCCCAGGGTGTATCTGAAAAGTCGAAAATATCGGCTGTTTCTTTGTTTTCAGATACACCTTAACCGCCGAGCCAGCAAAATCGGCGTTTCTTGTTTATCCCCGCACCAAATCTTCCATCAAATTCATCTGGCAAAGCCGGAATAAGGAGCGTAACTTGTATGGAATACCGTGTCTGCCGCAATAACCCTGCCCCCTATAATGACCTCAACGGCAAAATCAGCCTGCTGGGTCTTGGCACCATGCGCCTGCCCCTGCGGGACGCCGCCGACCAGACCAGCATTGACGAGGAAAAGGCACAGGAGATTTTTGATTATGCCTATGCCCACGGCGTGAACTATTTCGATACTGCTTACCCCTACCACGGCGGCATGAGCGAAAAGTTCTGCGGCAAAGCTCTGGCCAAGTATCCCCGCGCCAGCTATCACCTTGCCAGCAAACTGCCCGGCTGGCTGTTGAAATGCGATGAGGATGTGCCCCGTATTTTTAACGAGCAGTTGGCCAACTGCCGCACTGATTACTTTGATTTTTACCTCGTTCACTCTGTGCATGAAAGCAGCTGGTCCAATTACGCCAAGTACCACGCCTATGACCAGCTGAACGAGCTGCGCAAGGCGGGCAAAATCAAGCGGCTGGGCTTTTCTTTCCATGGCAGCGCTGAGCAGCTGCCAGAGATCCTTGCTACAGGCGATTGGGATTTTGTACAGCTGCAGCTCAATTATTTTGACTGGGACTATCAGCAGAGCCGTAAAAAATACGAGCTGTGCGCCGCTGCCGGGCTGCAGGTCATCGTTATGGAGCCGGTGCGCGGCGGGATGCTGAACACCCTTTGCCCTGAAGCCGCCGCCCTGCTGCATCAGGCCGCCCCGGAAAAGAGCCTGGCCAGCTGGGCCATTCGCTGGGTTGCCAGCCTGCCCAATGTGCTGTGCGTACTTTCCGGCATGACTACCCTGGAGCAGGTACAGGATAACGTGGCTTCCATGGCTCCCTTTATTCCGCTTTCCACCACCGAGCAGGATACCCTCGCCCGTGCGCTGGATGTGTTCAAGGCCCAAAAGCTTGCCCCCTGCACGGCCTGCAAGTACTGCATGCCCTGCCCCGCCGGGGTCAACATTCCGGGCATGCTGCACGCCTGGAACGAATACCGCCTGTGTGGTGACCGCCTCGCCACCCTAAAAGAGGAATATGAGGACGCCCCCGCCGCCACCCGCGCCGAGCATTGCATCAAGTGCGGTGCCTGCCTGCCCAAATGCCCCCAGCACATCGACATCCGTTCCATGATGAGCACCATCTGCGATACGCTGTGATTTTTGGATTTACGGGGGATTTTTCCAACCTTTTTGAAAAAAGGCTTCGGTGAAAACCTTTAATCCAATAGGTACAATCGTATAAATAAGGCGCACCACGGGGATTATTCTGTGGTGCGCCTGTTTTTTGTTGTTCCTGTTTATGATCTCTGCCTGTGCGGAATTACAGCAGGTTCAACCCTTGCCATGAACTTTTTCCCGCCATCCCATTCCGAATTCCTAATTTCTCATTTCTAATTCCTAATTTTTCCCCTCTCCGCGTAAAATGCCAAAAGCCCGATGTCAACACGGCATCGGGCTTTTGGATTTTCTGCATATAAAACGTTAATTTACTTATCCTGCGCGTTATGCTTCGCGGCAAACGGCAGCTTGCCATAGATTCCGCCGGTCGTCTCCTTGGCGGCACAGATTTTATCTGCCAGGCACACCAGCCACGCTTCACGGCAGGTGGGTGGGATGGGGGTTAAGGGGAACATGTGCTTTTTGATGATCTCCCGCTCCACCGGGGTCAGCTTCCAATCCTCGCTTGCGTTGTGCAGGGCGGTACCTGGGTGGGTAAAACCGTGCCAGTGGTGGCCGTTGGCTTTATCGTGCCAGTCATACAAAAAGTAATCATGCAGCAATGCACCGCGGATCAGCGCCCGCTCGTTTACGCGCAGGTGCAGCGTTTCCGCCAAGACGCAGGCGGTATCCGCCACGCTGACGCAGTGGGCATACACGCTGACCTTGCCGTGCTGGATGCACCGCCGGGTTGCCGTGTAGCGGCCCTCTTTTTCCAGCCGGGCGGCTGCGGCTGCCACGCGGGCTTCGATTGCCCTGCGGCGTTCCCCGCTCAACTGAAGGTCACCACATCATCACGCGGGGCCGCGGCAGGCTCCACGTTGATGGCCGTCAGCACCGGGCCGACAGAATCCGGGGTCTGGCCCTTGTAAATCGGGTGGTATTTCAGGTTCACCTTTGCCGTTACCGTGATCCAGTCACGCTGCTTCAGGTTCTTGTACTCCGTGTACTTGCAGGGGAAGCCCACAAACTGGATATCCTGCACGCAGCAGGTCATGGCAAAGCGGCCGGGCACAAAGCTGTTTTTGCCGGCGCGGTTGGTCTGGCACACCTGAGCCAGGAACTTCACCGTTTTGCCGTCGTACTTCTGCATCTCATCCATGCAGTCCATATACCACACGCCAAAGAACTCTTCGGGAATCTCGATCACCGGGGCGTTTACATCGAACGGCAGCGGGTCCGGGATATCGTCATAGGCAACGCTGCCATCCTTGAACTCATAGGCGATATCGCAGCGGCGGCTGGCCTGGCGCACCAGCTTGTGGATCAGCTGGTGGCTTTCGTCATCGTTTACCGCCTCGGCACGGTTCACCACCAGCAGCTCGCTGCCGCGCAGCTTGTCCAGCAGCAGGCCGCGCATGGCATTGTCGTTGGCATAGGTCTTGATGGTAGTGCCGTCTGCGGTGGCCAGACACTGGTAAATCAGCCAGTTATCCGGCAGGGCATCGTACAGCTCCTGCACCAGCCACATGCCGTTGTATTCAATGATCACACGCCCACAGTCAGACTTTTCAGCCAGCTGCTGCAGGTGTTCGCGGTTCAGTTCCGCTTTGTCCTCAATGGTGGCAACGGTCACGCCGCCAAAGGCAAATCGCTCGGAATCATATTCCTCTTCGCCTTCCTCACAGATCAACAGCAGCGTTTTGTCGCCGGAATCAAACTGCGGGTCCTCCATTGTTTCCTGAATAAACTTGGTTTTGCCGCTTTCCAGCATACCCACAAAGAGGTAACAGGGAATCTCTTTCTGCGCCATGTTTTACTCCTTTACAAATCAGGCGTGGAACAGCTCTTCCACCTCATGTTCCTTCAGCTGGGAACCGATCACGCACACCTTGCCGGTAACATCGGGGCCGCAGGTGCGGATCTCATGCTCACCGGGCACCATGTCGAACTCGTACCAGGTGTCGCCGCCGTCCACAATGCCCTTAGCACGCAGCACAGCGCCGTACTCGCCGGAATCCAGCGTGGTCAGGATGCTCTCCAGCTCGTCATGGCTGTACTTGTGGGCAGTCTCATGGCCCCAGCTGGTGAACACTTCGTCTGCATCGTGGTCATGATGATGGTGATGATGGCCGCAGCAGCACTCGCCGTCATGGTGGTGATGATGGTGTTCATGCTCGTCATCGTCATCGTCGTCATCATGGTCGTGGTGGTGATGGCAGCATTCGTGGCCGTGGTCATCATCGTCGTCATCATCATGGTCGTGGTGATGGTGGCAGCACTCGTGGCCGTCCTCATCATGGTCATGGTGGTGGTGATGATGCTCTTCCTCATCCTCGTCCGCATGGGCAGCATTGGAAGCCTGTGCTTCGTTCAGAAGCTCGGCAACCAGGTCGCGCTTACCATCCATAACGGAAACGATCTGTGCACCGGTCAGTTCGTTCCAATCGGTGGTCACAATGGTGGCGGTGGGGTTCTTTTCCTGGATCAGGGCAACGGCTGCGGCAACCTTCTTCTCGTCTGCGCTGCCGGTGCGGCTCAGGATGATGCAGGATGCGTGGCTGATCTGGTCGTCATAGAACTCGCCAAAGTTCTTCATATACATTTTGACCTTGTTCACATCGGCCACGGTCACAAAGCTGTTCAGGCTGACCGGCAGGGTCTCGCCCACACCCTCAACAGCGCGGGTCACATCACTCAGCTTGCCAACGCCGGAAGGCTCGATCAGGATGCGGTCAGGATGATAAGTCTCCACGACCTTTTTCAGTGCCTCGCGGAAGTCGCCCACCAGGGAGCAGCAGATACAGCCGGAGTTCAGCTCGTTGACCTGAATGCCAGCCTCACGCATAAAGCCGCCGTCAATGCCGATCTCGCCGAATTCGTTTTCGATCAGCACGATCTTTTCGCCCTGGAACGCTTCCTTGATGAGCTTTTTGATCAGGGTCGTTTTGCCTGCACCCAAAAAGCCGGAGAAAATATCAATTTTAGTTACCTGTTCTGCCATGGTAATATTCCCTTCTATCTTAAAGTTTGTCTGTGTTGTTAGCAATCTTGTTTTCTTACTGCTAACCTTATTATATCAAACCCGTCAAGAGCTTTTCGCCCATTTGGGCCTGCCAAAATTTGAAATTTTTGAAAACTTCTTGCCCTGTCAGCGCCTTTTTGCCGCGGCGTTTCCCCCGTTTGCTGCAAAATCCTCTCACCTTTCAGCAGTTTGCCCGAAAAACCGCCCAGTATCGCCTGAAAAACCGTTTTTTCTATTGAATTTTGCGCCGGGCGCGTGTTACACTTGATGTATGCTGTTTTTACCGGAATTTTGCCTTGTTCACGCCCTGTTTTGGAGGTGAGCACCTTGCCCGCTGCCCCTGCATCCCGCGCCGCCGGGCGCGAAGTGACCCCCGTGGAACTGTTCCGCCTGCTGCCCGCCCATTTCGCCGCAGTACTGGTTTGTACCCTGCTGGGAGGTATTCTGGCCTTTGCTGCCGCACGCCTTGCCCCGCGCAGCTACCAGGCTGAAGCCCAGCTGTATGTTGCCGCCGCACAGGAGGGGCTGACCTCCGGCTATGCGGAACTGCAATTAACGGCTGATTATCAGGAGCTTTTGACCAGCCGCACCATGCTGGAATCCGTTATTTCCACCCTTGGCCTTTCCACGGATACTGCCCACTTAAAAGACCAGATTACCATTCTGCACCCGGCAGATACCCATATTCTGCGCATTGTTGCGGCCGATTCCTCCCCACAGCGCGCAGCAGATATTGCCAACGCACTGGCTGCCCTTGCGTTGGATGATCTCTCTGCCCGCATGGGCACCACCCCGCCCCGCCTGGTGGAGCAGGCAGCCCCGCCGCAGCGCTTTTCCGGGCCGGGGGCTGTGTTCCACGCAGCGTTTGGCGCTGGCATCGGCTTTTTGCTCTGCTTTGCTTTCCTCTGCCTGCATTACCTGCGGGATGACCACATTTATACGGCGGACGATCTGACCCGTTGCCTTGGCTCTTCGCCGCTGGCCTGCATCCCGGATGCCACGCCCCGCCGCCTCCATACCCGGAAAGGCGGCCGCCCATGAAAGAACTTGCTTTGAACCACCTGCCGGAGCTGGCACCCCGGACGGTTGAATCCCTGAATCTGCTGCGCCTGCGTCTGGAACAGACAGCCCCAGACGCCAAAATCATTCTGCTCACCAGCACTACCCCGCAGGAAGGTAAAACTACTCTGGCTTTGCAGTTCTGGCAGCTGCTTGCCGGGCTTGGCCAGCGCTGCCTGCTGGTTGACGGTGACCTGCGCCATTCCGGCATCTGCCGCCAGTGCGGGCTGACCGGTGAACACAAAGTGCCGGGTCTGGCACACTATCTTTCCGGCAGCGTTCCTCTGGAGGAAGTTCTCTACCACACCGAGATCCGCGGCACCTGCCTGGTTCCGGCCTCCGGCACCACCAGCCGCCCGGCCCTGCTGCTGGAACACCCCCGTTTTGCCCGCATGGTGGAAAGCTGTGCACCAAAGTTTGCTTATCTTTTGGTAGATGCTCCAGCCCTGAGCGAATGCAGTGACGCTCTCAGCCTTGCCAAGGTATGTGACGGTGCCCTGCTTGTGGTACAAAGCGGCGGCGTTACCCACCAGGAGCTGCGCCAGGCGGCTCACCTTCTGCAGGGCTGCGGTCTGCCGCTGCTGGGCACTGTGCTGAACCGCACCCCGTATTGACCTTTTGTGAAAACATGTTAGAATGGACTTGTTCAACATTCTGCATATAAGGAGAGGACTATTTTGACGACCAATGAAAAAATCGCCGCTCTGCGCGCCGCTGCCCAGGCAGCCGGTGCCCACGGTGTTTTGCTGATGACCAGCGACCCCCACTCCAGTGAATATCTGCCCGCTTATTACAACAGCCTGCCGTTTTTCTCCGGCTTTACCGGCGAGAACTCCACCCTCGTTGTCACCCTGACCGGCAGCGCCCTGTGGTGCGATGGCCGCTTTTATGTTCAGGGTGACCGTCAGCTGGCCGGTACCGAAATTGAGTGCATGCACGCCGGTTCCGCCGGGGTGCCCACCGTGGAAGAGTACCTGACCGCCCATTTTGCCGCAGGCCAGATCCTGCTGCTGGATGGCAGCTGCGTGCCTGCCACCATTGCCAACGGCTATGCCGCCGCTCTGGCCAAGAGCGGCGCCAAGCTGGAAAGCAAGGATATCGTCTCCCCCCTGTGGGAGAGCCTGACCACCCGCCCCAGCCTGCCCAACACCCCCTGCGAGCTGCTGACTGTTGAGCAGACCGGCGCCACCGCCGCCCAGCGCATTGCCATGGTGCGTGACGAGCTGAAAAAAGCCGGTGCCACCGCCCTGGCCGTGACTGGTCTGGACTGTGTGGGCTGGCTGACCAACATGCGCGCACGCGACCTGCCCTGTACCCCGCTGGCCGTTGCTTATGCCCTTGTCACGATGGACAGCTGCACCCTGTTTATCGCCCCCGGCCGCCTGAATGATGCCGACGCAAAAACGTTGGCCGATAACGGCGTTTCCCTGCGCGACTACCCGGAGCTGATCGATACCGTACACGCTCTGCCCGCAGAGGAAGTGTTCCTCGTAGACGAGAAAGCCACCAACTATGACCTGTACTGCGCCCTGAACGAGCACAAGACCGTTACCGGTGCCGACCCGATCTTTGCACTGAAAGGTGTCAAAAACCCGGTCGAGCTTGCCAACATCCGCGAATGCCATGTGCGCGACGGCGTTGCCATGGTGCGTTTCCAGATGGACTTGGAAAAGGCCATCGCCGAGGGCAAAATCCTGCACGAGACTGACATTGAAAAGATGCTGCAAAAGCGCCGTGCCGAAATGCCCGGCTATTTTGAGGACAGCTTTGATACCATTGCCGCTTACGGCCCCAACGCCGCCATGATGCACTACCATGCCGAGGGCGAAGTGAACAGCGTGATTGAGCCGCGCGGCTTCCTGCTGGTGGATAACGGCGGCCAGTATGACTGCGGCACCACCGATATCACCCGCACCTATCCCGTCGGCCCCCTGACCGAGAACGAGCGCAAATACTACACCTGGACCCTGCAGAGCCACATTGACATTGCCCGCGCCGTCTTCCTGGATTACTGCACCGGCTTTGCACTGGACAGCTTTGCCCGCGGCCCGCTGTGGGCACACAAAATCAACTACCGCTGCGGCACCGGCCACGGCGTTGGCTACATCTCCTCGGTGCACGAAGGCCCCCAGAGCCTGCGCCCCCAGAACCCCATTGTCTTCAAAGAGGGCATGACCATCACCGATGAGCCGGGCGTTTATGAGACCGATGAAGTCGGCATCCGCATTGAGAACGAGCTGGAATGCGTGGATGCCGGCACCAACCAATATGGTCACTGGCTGAAATTTGAGCCGCTGACCCTGGTGCCCATCTCCACCGAGCCGGTCATTGTGGACGAACTGACCCGTGACCAGATTAACTGGCTGAACGCCTACCATGCCCATGTATACGAGATGCTCAGCCCCCGCCTGACCGAGGAGGAAAAGACCTGGCTGAAAGCCAAGACTGCCCCCATCGACCGGTAAAGCTTTCTTTTCCGCATTTTTGAGTTATTTGAATCACTGAATTTATCGGCTCCTGCCGCACCAAGGCAGGGGCCGATTTTGTTTTGCCTTGGGTCCTGCTGTGCTATGTCCACATCAACCTTCACTTTCCGTATTTTTCTTTTCCCTGTCTGTAG
>OMCO01000660.1_pt1 | contig 10840 bp, 8 predicted proteins | sample 1645031 | NCBI WGS metagenome assembly OMCO01 (sample SAMEA103958146, study PRJEB25191) | human gut metagenome
GAATGATGCCGTCACCGTGCGGATTGACAGCGTGTTTTGGTATGTATCCGGTCATGTCCCATGAAAAATCACTCAGCATAGCGCACCTCCTTTCGGTTCTTTCTCTATCAATATCGACAGTAATTATGCATCGAACTTTTTGTTAGTAGTATTATTTTCGTCGTCCATCATATCACTTAGCACGGCAAAAGCTTGGCTCAGCGGCACAGCCTTAGAAGTCCAGTTTTTCAAACTAAACAAGTTGGAAGATTCATCAAACACATCAAATTCGTCTGTCCCATCAGTGATTTTCTTCAAGTACAACATTTCTATCAAATACAAAGCTCCCAAGATATTTAGTACATTCTCCTGCTTTGCTTGCTTCAACTGCTCATAGCGGTTGTGCTTGACATCTGTAAATGCTCCCCACCATTGCAACGACTGTGCGGGCTGGGTAATATCCCAATTCATAAACGGTTGTATTTCGATATCGTATTCCTGTACACTGATTTTTTGATTTTTTATATCCGGTGTGTTGGTCAAAATATACTGTGCATAGTCTGCAACCGTTTTTCGATCCGTTGTATTGAAACCGCAAAACTCTTTGAATACAGTATCCAACTCTGCCCCTATGGCTTGAATTAAGAGGGCATATCCGTTAGAAAATGCATCAAAATTGTCCTCATGTAGTTCTACAAACTCTATTGATTCAACAAAACGCTTTTCGAGCATTAAGTAGTATTTCCAATGATTCTGACTAAGTTCTTTTCTATTCATGTTTGTCCCTTTCTTTGTATATTTTTGCACTTGCTTCCTTTTTCAAAGCCGCCTGGTCCATTTCTTTTTCATAAGCTCCCTTGGCATAGGCTACATTGCTCAATGCCCGGAGCATCTTATCTTTTGCCAGCTTTTTCATAACCTCTGCAAGATCAGCGTCCAGAGTACCACGCTTCACATAGCGGTTTATGGTGTTCAGCCGTTTCTCATAAATCTGTTTCACCGGATGATCGTCCGCAAGCTCCCGTTGTTCTCTGCCTTTCAGGTTGCCGATCTGCCGACAGGTGCGGTGCAGCTTGTCCCCCGGTGCATAGCCGCCACAGTATTTGGTGTGCCGTGCGTTGGTGGTCAGAAACCACTTGCCGCAGATTTTGCATTTCTTCGGTGCATGACCAACACACAGGCCCTCAAAGAGATCAGACCGGAACATCCCCACAAAGGATACATAGTGCATCCGCTTGACCAGCTTCGCAACTTTTTCGCCGGGACGGATGACGGATACATACTGAACGGAATTGTTCAGGGTAGACATCCATGCATTGCCCTCTGTGATAGAAAACTCCGGTGGGAAATAGGTGCCGAACATTTTCGCAAAGCCCTCTGCGGTGCGGTCTGCTTCGTTTCCGTCCGATTGTTCTGCAAAATCAAGCATCGCCTTTTGGTATTCCTCAAGGGAGTAAGCCAGATGCCCGCATACAGCGGTATAGCGCTGGAGCATCACCGCATCAGCATATTTCGGAACTTCTTCGAACGGTAAAGAATTGGTTACGGCTTTTATGGCGAACTCCACATATTTCAGAGCATTGTCCGCAGTAAAGACCCTTTCTATTCGTTCCCGGTGCTTTGGTATATCCATATAGGAGAACGGCGGCGTTTTGCTGAGAATCTCTAACATTGTCAATGCAGCTTCCTTTGCCATAGGAAAGAGTGCAGAAGTATCCTGTCCGGCATTCAGCATCCCGAGCAGCAGATTGATTTTCTCGCATTGCTCGTTCATTTTTGTAATAGTATCCGCAGGAACATTCAGCGCATCACAGGCAAGCGTGCCGACAGGGAATGTTTTGCCCTCATATATGACCGTATCCTGCCAGAAATCCAATGTCATCAATTCTTGATTCATGCTTGCCCTCCTGTCCTGTTTTTTCATTTTTCTAATTATATCATGTAAATGTGAAGAAATCTACGTCCTCAGATAAGTTGTCCTGTTTTTTGAAACAGGATTGTCCTGTCATTAGCCTGTTTTTTGAAAAATCCGTCATAACCATAATAGAAGGAGCGAAGCACCTGCCAATCACGGCGGGTGCTTCGTGCTTTCCAGAATATTATGAACGGAGGGTTTTCTATGACAATCTATGAAACCATCAAGGCGGCAATCAGCGTCAAGCAAGCCGCCGAACACTACGGGCTGAAAGTGAGCCACAACGGCATGGCTTGCTGCCCGTTCCACAACGACAGGCATCCGAGCTTGAAGCTGAATGAGGACTATTTTTTCTGCTTCGGCTGCGGAGCCAAGGGGGACGTAATCGACCTTGTGGCAAGGCTGTTCGATCTGAGCAGTTATGAAGCAGCGCAAAAGCTGGCTGCGGACTTTGGACTTGACCCAAAACCGCCCACTGCCGCAGCTATGGTCAAGCCGAAGCGTCCCTATATCCGTCAGTTACGGGAGGATGAAATGCTGTGTTTCCGGGTGCTGACGGATTATCTGCATCTGCTGGAAGATTGGAAAGTACGATACGCACCCAAGACACCGGAAGATGCTCTGGATGACCGTTTTGTGGAAGCCTGCCAGATGCACTGCTATATCGAATATATGGCAGATGTGCTGACGGTGGGTGATCTGGAAGAACGGGTGGCATTGGTGGACAAGCTGATGCAGGACGGCAAAATTGCTTTTCTGCAAGAGTATACCGCACGAAAGAAAAAGGAGGTGGCGCACCATGGCGAAGAACCGGAAAACGCCTGATATGAATTTGCCTGTCTGGTTTGACGGGCAGAACATCAACGAAGCTCTGTTTTGTGAAGAATTTCTGCAGGAGCGCAGAATCATCTTCGCAAACGGAGCTTTTTTCACGCCCGATGGTCGAGTGACGGACGATCTTCCTCTGCGTGGGGAGATTTACGACAAGCTGAAATTCTGTGCCGTGAACAACATCCCCCGGAAGATCACCAACATTCTGGAAGTGCTGAAACTGGAAGCGCAAGTGCCTGACTTCCCACCGGAGCAGGATCGCATCCATGTGTTCAACGGTACGCTGCTATTGAACGGCACATTTACCGAGGGCAGACCGGCTATCGTGCGAAGCCGTCTGCCGGTTGCCTACAATCCCGATGCTACTGCGCCGGTGATCTGGCTGAACTTTCTGGATGGGTTGCTTTACGCCGAGGACATTCCAACTTTGCAGGAGTTTATCGGCTACTGCCTGATTCCCTCCAACAAAGGACAGCGCATGATGGTGATTAAGGGCAACGGCGGCGAGGGCAAATCCCAAATCGGAGCTGTGCTTTCGGCTATCTTTGGCACGAATATGAAAGACGGCAGCATCGGCAAGATTTCTGAAAACCGCTTCGCCCGTGCTGATCTGGAACACATCCTGCTGTGCGTGGATGATGATATGCGGATGGAAGCTCTGCGCCAGACCAACTATGTAAAATCCATCGTGACAGCACAAGGCAAGATGGATTTGGAACGTAAAGGCAAGCAGAGTTATCAGGGCTGGATGTTCGCCCGGCTGCTGGCATTCAGTAACGGTGATCTGCAAGCCCTGTATGACCGCAGTGACGGATTTTATCGCAGACAGCTTGTGCTGACCACCAAGGAAAAGCCGGTGGACAGAGCTGACGATCCTGATCTTGCAGAGAAGATGAAAGCTGAAGCCGAGGGTATCTTCCTGTGGGCATTTGAAGGCTTGCAGCGGCTTGTTGCCAACAACTTTAAGTTTACGGAGAGTGACCGTATCCGGGAAAACCGGGAAGCGGTCAAACGTGACAACAACAATATCTTTGATTTCATGGATTCCGAGGGATACATCCGGCGTAAAGCGGATGCGTCCATCAGCTCCAAGGATTTCTATGAAATCTATCGGATGTGGTGCGAGGAAAATTCTCTTGCTCCGCTGAAAGCCCGCAGCTTCAGCGACGCCATGATTGCCAATGCCAAGAAATTCAATCTGGAGCATTGCAACAACATCACCAACTCAGCCGGACGGCGGGTGTGGGGATTCATGGGAGTGGAAGCCATTGCACGACCTCATATAAATGGGTTTTACGGAGATTCGCCGTGTACGTACGTACCGGAGGACATTCCGGAGGAATGGCGGCAGGTCGAGTAAATCCCATTGCTGGTATGTATGTACGCAGCAAAAGAGCGTAAAACGCTTGTTATAGAAACAGCACACATCCTCTCGTTCGGGCTGTTTCTATGTCCACAGGCTTTTGAAAAAGTGTCTGTGGACACCGGCTGCAAGAGGAAGTTGACACAGAACAGCTTCATGCAGACGGGCTGACCATGGGAAAAGGCGCAGACATTTTCGCCTTGGTCAGCAGAGGTCACCGCAGTGACCGCATTCCCCCTCGGGAGAGCCCTCGGAGAGCCCACGGCACTTTGCAGCCAGTATGGATGAAAGTGTCATAGTGGGTTATTACACTTTGAAAAAGTGCCGTTCTCCAGCCTTCCGCTGTCTGCAAATCTCAAAGAAAGGAAAAATCCAATGGCAAGAAATGATGGAATAGACCGTACCGTAGCCAGAAATCAGGACTTGGAAACACCGGCTGATGTGGCGAAGGTACAGGAACACAATGAGCGTGAAAAGGACAGCTACAGCAATCAGGACATCGTGCCGGAACGTACTGCGCTGAATGTTCACTTCAAGTCTCCCACTGACGATTATGTAAAAATGTTCGAGCAGATGGAACAGGATGGCGTGATCTCCACCAGAGGTCTGAAACCGGATGCCATCAAATACGGAGAGTTGGTGTTTGATGTGAACTCCGCTTATTTCTACAACTACGGCGGCTATGAATTTGCGAAACAGTTTTATGCCGATGCCTATAAAGCCGCCGTGGAGATTGTGGGTGGTGAGCAGTATATCCTCTCCGCTGTGATGCACGCCGATGAGCGCAACCGGGCAATGTCCGAAGCTCTGGGCGAGGATGTGTACCACTACCACCTTCATGTGGTTTATATCCCGGTGGTGGAAAAGCAGATCCTTTGGTCGAAGCGATGCAAGGATGAAGCCCTCCGGGGAACCGTTAAGGAGGTCATCACACAGGTCAGCCGCAGTAAGAAATGGGAGTCCAAGCCGGTGCTTGGCGAGGACGGAAATCCCATGCTCAACGCAAAAGGGAAAAAGATTTTGAAGTCATCCTACAGTGTGTTGCAGGATGACTTTTTCAATTTCATGCGAAACGCCGGTTATACCGATGTGGAGCGTGGAGAGCGTGGCAGTACAGAGGAACATCTGACTGTGACCCAGTTCAAGGTGCAGGCAGAACAGCAGCGCTTGGAAGCTGTGACCGGGCAGGTGGCACAGGCGAAGCGGGGGTTGGAGAATGCCAAAGCTGCCACGGAGAAACAGAAAAAGAAACTGGAAGCTCTGCAAAAGGAAACCAAAACAGCAAAGACCGTTGCTCTGACGGTGCAGGAGATTGAAACGATGGGAAAGAAAGCCACATTCGGAAATAATATCACGCTGACACCGGATGAATGCGACACGCTCAAACGCTATGCGGTCAACGGCATTATCGCCAATGCTGACAACAAGCGCTTGAAGGAGAAACTGGCTTCCGCTGAAAAGACGGTTTCCATCTGGAAACAGCGGTATGAAGCAGTAAACGAAAAATATATGGAACTGAAACAGAAAGCCCAGCCTTTTCTGGATGCACTGGAAATTGCATCCGAAAGGGTTCGGGCTTTTATCAATTCTATCCTCATCAGAGGAAAGGAAACGCAGGAACACAAACACCCTGACCGGAAGCGTGGACAGGATATGGAACTTTGATGGAGGAATCGCCTATTGAAGAAATATTATGAGGAAGCGAAATATAATGCGGCATTTGACCGCTGTGTGGATGTTATGAGCCAGATGCTCCAGAAGTACGGGCATCAGGTTTTGGATAAATTAGAGCAGGATACTCCACAAACGGTGGAGTGTTCCAAGGATGATAAGCAAGCGCAGCCTTTGACGGATAAGGCTGCGTAAAAATTTACAATTTACACGTTGCGTACTTGTTGCGGCTATGCTATAATATGTACGCAACGTGTATTTTTGCTTTTTTGGAGAAAAGACGAATGGATTGTAAAAACAGAATTATTAAGTTGCGTGAAAGCACAGGACTGAACCGGAAAGATTTTTGCAAGCTCGTCCATATTCCTTACCGGACTATGACCGAGTGGGAATTGGACAACCGCCATGCACCGGATTATGTGCTTAGACTTTTGGAGTATTATATCCGCAACGAGGGATTGATGGTAAAAGAAATGAGCGAAGGAGGTGGCGATTCTGAAAAAGAAGCAACTTAAATGTTATCTATATACGAGAGTGTCCACCTCCATGCAGGTAGACGGATACAGCTTGGATGCCCAGCGGGACAAGTTGCGGAAGTATGCGGCATACGAGGATATGGTCGTTGCCGGGGAGTATTCTGACGAAGGATTTTCCGGCAAGAACATCCAAGGGAGGCAGGAGTTTCAACGGATGCTGAACGACATCCAGGACTGCAAAGACGGCGTTTCCTATGTGCTTGTCTTTAAGCTCTCCAGATTTGGCAGAAATGCAGCCGATGTTCTGAACTCTTTGCAGCTCATGCAGGATTTTGGTGTCAACCTGATTTGCGTGGAGGATGGCATTGACAGCTCCAAGGATGCCGGAAAGCTGATGATCTCTGTGCTGTCTGCGGTGGCAGAGATTGAGCGAGAAAATATCCGCACACAGACAATGGCAGGACGGGAGCAAAAGGCTCGTGAGGGCAAATGGAACGGCGGTTTCGCTCCCTATGGATACAAACTGGAAAACGGAAACCTTGTCATTGCAGAGGATGAAGTGGAAGTTATCCGAGTAATCTATGATCGTTATATTCATACAAACGAGGGTGTTGCAGGAGTTGCAAAATATCTGAACCGCAATGGTTATGTAAAGAAACTAAGACAGAATAATACCATTCCGGGATTTTCAAGAGATTTTGTGAAAAATGTATTGTACAATCCTGTTTATATGGGAAAGATTGCTTACGGCAGACGAAGAACTGAAAAGAAACAGGGTACAAGAAACGAGATGCACGTGGTTGAGCAGTCGGAGTTTCCGGTTTATGAAGGACAGCACGAAGCTATCATTTCTGAAGAGGATTGGTATCTGGCACAGGAAAAGCGCAAGATCAATTCCTTTAAGCGGGAAAAGGTCAACAATCCAGACCACGCACACATCCTGTCCGGTATCTTGAAATGCCCATGCTGCGGAAAGAGTATGTACGGCAATATTGCCAAGGCTCATAGCAAGGACAAGAAAACACGGTATTATTACTACTGCAAAAATACGGTTACGCCGACGGGACATGAGTGCAGCTTCCGGCTGAATATCGAGCAGACGGAAATCAACAAATTTGTGGCGAAGGTCATCTCCGCTATGGTCAGCAATCCCCGATTTATAGAAGCAATTCAAGCGAAAATTGGAACGGCGGTTGATACAGAGGATATGGAAAAGCAGATCGCCGTTCTGCAAGGACAGCTAAAGCAAGCCTTTGGAACAAAAAGCCGCTTGGAGCGTCAGATGGATACTTTGGACATCAACGATGCCCACTATGACAGAAAAATTTTGGATTTGCAGCGCCGATATGATGAACAGTATGATACGATAGAAGAAATCGAAGTTCAGATTGGCGAATTGCAAAGTCAGATACGCAGCATCCAGCAGGAGAAAATCTCCGGCGATAACATTTATCGGCTCTTACTGGCATTTGATGAAGTCTACCATTCCGCAACGGAAGCAGAACAGAAAGAGTTTATGAAAGCCTTTATCGAGCGAATTGAGATGTTCCCGGAAAAGAGAAAAGACGGAAGCTGGATAAAGAAGATTGTATTCAACTTCCCTGTGCCTGTTGATGGCGAGGAAGTGAAAGAACTTCCCTTGGAAACTGAAACAACAGTTGAGACGGTTGTTCTTTTGTCCCAACAAAAGCCAGATGACACCATAGAGATCGACCTGGACCTGGATGAGCTGGACGCTACTGCTGCCGAGACCAAAGCTACCTATGAGGAAATTAAGGCATATATCTGGGATACGCACCATTTGAAAGTATCCAGCCTGTATATCTCACAGATTAAACGCAAGTGCGGATTAGAGGTTGGCCAGAATTATAACCTGTCCAAATCTGAAAATCCGAAAGTGCCAAAGTGTCCGCCAGAAAAGGAAGCGGCTATTATGGATGCACTGAAACATTTTCAAATGATTTGAGGGAGGTTGATGAATATGGCAAAGAGCATGACAGAAGATGCTGTTCGCGACTTAGCTCGTGAAGCTCTTGGTTTGGTTGATAGTGAAATTGCGCGTGCTGGTGTGGGGCAGCTTACCACATTCAATCAGCTTGGGTTCCCAGGAGTAGCTGATAAACCAGATGGTTGGTATCTGCCGAATAATAAAAATAAGGTTGCAGTTGTTCTGGAAACGAAAGCAACTCGTATTACTCTTGGACAAGCGCAAGTTGATGAAGTTCTGAAAAACGTGCGCATTATGCAAACACAATATAAGAAGGTTGTAGGAATTCTATATAACGGAGAAGATATTCGTGTTTTCAAAGGTGAAGAGGAAGTAAAGACACCCACCAAGTTGCAGAGTGTTAGCTATTATCTGTCTCTGTATACCGTGGATAGTATTGATAAAGAGCGAATCTATGAATTAACCGCAAAGATCAATAATGGGCTACATTTTGAATTTGGTATTAAAAACCTGTATCATCGTATGATATTTACTGCATGCGCTTTAGTAGCTGAACGTTATGGTGCTGGATTGCGGCGTCTAAAAGATATGGGGTATGCGACATTCCATACAGCAATTCATTCGACACTGTCCAAATCGCTCGAAGATAGCCGAAAGCAAAATGCTAAAATTGATATTCTGTTGGAAGAATATTCCGATATTAAAATGAATACAACGGACAATCAGCAGGCAATCAATGATTTTATCGACTGGGTTGTTGAGATCTCCGAGTGTGTCAACTCAAGTGAATGGCGCGGTGAAGACGTAATGGGCATCTTCTTTAACGAATTCAATCGTTATAAGAAGAAGTCTGAGGCTGGTCAGGTATTTACGCCTGAGCATATCACCGACTTTATGTATAAGATTCTTGATGTGAATAAAGATGACTATATATTGGACGCGACTTGCGGTTCAGGTGGCTTCCTTGTAAAGGCTATGGCAAATATGATCCGAGAGGCCGGAGGCATGCAGGCAGATGCAGCTGCCGAAATTAAGTCAAACCATCTTTATGGAATTGAGTTTGACCGCGAAATTTATGCATTGGCGTGCGCAAACATGCTGATCCATAAAGACGGCAAAACCAACCTTGAGCAGATGGATGCCCGTACTGATCCTGCCTGCAAGTGGATGAAATCGAAGCCTATCACGAAAGTTTTGATGAACCCGCCGTACGAGAACAAATATGGGTGCATGAAAATTGTTGAAAATGTGCTGGATAACGTTCCTGCTCACACGCAATGTGCATTTATCTTGCCTGATAAGAAGTTGGAAAAGGCAAGCAAGGCCCAGATGAAGCGTATTCTGAAGAATCATCGTCTGCGAAAAGTCATTAAATTGCCTGAAGACTTGTTCTTTGGCGTTGGTATCACTACAAGTATTTTTGTATTTGAAGCTGGCGTTGGGCAAGATGGAAAGGAATTCTTTGCTTGCTATATGGAGTCTGATGGACTTGCAACAGTTAAAAACAAAGGGCGGCATGATATTTACGGAAAATGGGCAGCTATCGAGGCACATTGGGTTGAAGTCATGGAAAAGCAGTCCGGTGATGATACGTGTCAATGGGTTAATCCTGCCGAGCATTTGTCATATCAGGTACCACAGAAGCCGTTCGAGATTTTCGAGGAGGACTTCCGCAAGAGCGCAATGGATTATCTGATGTTCCAAAAGGGAATCGATGCGAAGGTATTTGGTGAGAAGCTGATGACTACAGCGATATATTCGAGCCATGTAAGCTCTAATGAAAATACTGTGACCATCTCGATGCAGAAAGGTGGTGGCAGTAATGAAGAAGATTGATACCAGCAAGTGGAAAGAGTTCCTTATTGGTGATTTATTCGATATTCATCCAACTAAAGCTTATAAAAAAATTAACATTGAACTTTTTGAAGAAGATGGTGCGAACCCAGTTATTGTAAACACTGGGTTTAATAATGGAGTTGGCGGATATGCAAATTTGGAGTGCACAGAGAAAGCCGGAACCATTACATTTACTGACACAGCAGCGAAAAGTACAGATTCTTTTTTCTATCAAGAGAGAGATTTCATCGGTTATCCACATGTGCAAGGAATGTACGCCAAAACACATGAGTGGACAAGAAATGAAGGCCTGTTCTTAAATTCGGTAATAAAGTCGATTCTAAGAGGTCGGTATGATTTTATTCGAAAAATGACACGGGCCGAAATGCTAAAATTAAAAGTCAAATTGCCAGCAGTGATTCAGGCCGATGGAACATATATACCTGATTGGGCATATATGGGTACATATATGTCTGAGGTCATGCAAAATGCGGAGACTTACTTTAAGATTCTAAGGAAAGCTGATGGCGATAGGCATGAAGTTGATACTGCTAATTGGAGAGAATTTCGTGTAGGTGATTTGTTTCAGAATATTGTCAAACCGGTGGTTTTGCATACCAGACAAGTTGTGGAATCACCGGAAGGTATTCCGTACGTTGTAAGAACAAAGTTCAACAACGGAATCAAATGTAGAGTTCAACCTGTAACAGGAGTGACACCAAGCCCTGCTGGTGTTATTTCGTGGGGTGCTGAAAATGCAACCTTTTTTTATCAACCTGAACCTTTTTTGTCGGGACGTGATATCTACTATATAGATACAC
>OMCO01000677.1_pt1 | contig 10709 bp, 10 predicted proteins | sample 1645031 | NCBI WGS metagenome assembly OMCO01 (sample SAMEA103958146, study PRJEB25191) | human gut metagenome
CCGCCGCCCCGGCATCCAGCCGGTTGTCCCGGTAGTGCTCCCGGATGGCGGCTTCAATGGCCTCCTTGCAGTTCACATTGGCATGGAGGGAGGCGCGGTATTTGTTCAGCTCCCCGCGCTCCCGCGCATGGCCGGCGGGATAGGGATAGACCGGCAGCTCCTTGAGCCTTTTTGCCTCGTCCCTTGCCGTGTCCTCGATGCTGTCGCGGATCGTGTCCATGTAGCCGGTTTCCAGATCGGAGAATTTATCATAGAGGATCGCCATGGGCGAGGGGGACAGCAGCAGCGCCCGCGTTTCCGCCTCGCTGAGCGTCAGCTCCTCCATGCTCATCAAAATATCCTCCCGCACGGTGTATTCATAGCTGTGATGGAGGATTTCCTCCGGGGGCTGGCCCTTCAGCCAGTCCCGGTACTTGTCCTGCTCCCGTGAGAGCTTGTCGTATAACGATTGCTGTAATGCCTCGTTCATATTCATCGTGCCTTCTGTTCGTGAGATTTTTTCTTTTCCCCAGCGCCGTGGACACTGGGCGCTTTCAGCTTTTCAAGGACAGAGGTGCGGGCGGCTTTTGCAGCGCCGATTTCCGCAGCGCGCTCCATGGGCGTCCGGTCGTCGATGTTCAGCTCGGCATTGAGTTCAGCAACCGCAACAAGGAAGTGCATATCTACCGCTACGTCACGGAATCCACATTCGACGCCTACCTCTGGCAGACGGTGGAAAATAAGCAGAAGTTCATCTCCCAGATCATGACCTCAAAATCCCCGGTGAGAAGCTGTGAGGATATTGACGAGGCGGCGCTCTCCTATGCCGAGATCAAGGCGCTGTGCGCCGGAGACGAACGCATCCGTGAAAAGATGGACCTCGATGTGGACGTGGTGCGGCTGCGGCTGATGAAGGCCAACCACCAGAGCCAGCAATACCGGCTGGAGGACAACATCCTGCGGCATTTCCCGGCGCAGAGCGAGGAAAACAGGGGCTTCCTCTCCGGCTTTGAGGCGGATATGAAAACGCTGGAGGCCCACCCGCATCCGAAGGACGGCTTTGCGGGCATGGAGGTCAAGGGCGACCTTCTCACCGACAAGGACACGCGGGCGCGGCGCTGCTGGAGGCGTTCAAGGACGCAAAGGGCTTGGAGCCCGTTCCTATCGGCAGCTACCGAGGCTTTGCCATGTCCCTGACGGTGGAGAACTTCGGCAAGAATTTCTACCTGAACCTCAAGGGGCAGATGAGCCACCGGGTAGAGCTGGGCAAGGACGCGAGGGGTAACCTTGTCCGCATAGACAACGCCCTCGCCCAGATGCCGGAACGGCTCCAGACGGTGCAGAGCAGGCTTGAAAACGTGCAGGCGCAACTTGCGACAGCCAAGGCGGAGCTGGGCAAACCCTTTCCGCAGGAGGCGGAGCTTCAGGAGAAGGTCGCGCGGTTTGCCCTGCCGGATGATGCGCCCGCTGCGCTGCTCCAGATCACCCGGCCGCCACGGGCAATCGAGGTCGTGGAGCGCTACGAGCCTGTCCTGGACGTTCATGCCCGCGCCCATTTTGAAGGTGCTGCCCATGAGCACACGCACCTGACCGGAGCGCACCTTTGCAAACAGCTCCTTCTTTCGGACTTCCGTATTCGCCTCATGGATGAATGCGATCTGCTCGCGGGGGATTCCTCTGGCGACGAGCTTTTCACGGATGTCGTCGTAGATGGTAAAGGGCGGCTTCTCCGGCCCGGCTTCCGCATCGATAGCCGCCTCCAGCGCGTGAAGCTCCGGGTTGTCCGTGCTTTTTGCAGCGATCCTGCCGCTTTGCGCCGTTTTACCCTTCGGGGTGGAAAGGTCGCAGAACACGAGCTGTGTCAGTTTGTCCGCTTGTCCGTCCTGCCAGATGCGGTGGATGTTGTCCACGCAGCGATTGACCTTGCTGTTCGGGGCATCCGGCAGGTCGGGGTTTATGACGCGCTGATCGAGGCCCAGCTTGCGCCCATCCGAGGTAATCTTGAGCATATTGTCCTCGCTTGCGTCCACGATACCCGCGTGAACTTTTGCGGCGCGCTCGGACAGCTCCTGCACCATCTGCTTTTGCAACGGCGTGGGCTGACTGACCTCGTTGTGGTAGACAGGCGTAGGCGTGGGAAGGTTTAGCTGGTCGGAGGTCTTGATCCACTCCCGGTGCTCGCCGCGCCGTGTTCTTTGATCTGCGTAATGGTCTCCTGCAAGGCTTCCATCTGCTTTTCGCACTCGGCGCAGCGTCCTGCGTAATTTTGCTTGAGCCTTGCATATTCCTCCCGGTCGATAATGCCGTCTGCAAGGTTTTCGTACAGGGACATGAGCAGCTTCTGAAGCCGCTCATATTCGGAGCGCTTCTTGTCAAGCTGCCGCTGAACCTTCTGAGCTTCTGCGGTTCTGAGCGGCGTTGTTTCCGTCATGGCAAGAATATCGTCCAGGTCTACTACGTCCCGGATATACTGCTGGAGTGTTTCCAGCACGATATCAGAAAGCGCCTCGTCACGCATCCGGTGGAGTGAACAGGATTTATCCTGCTTGTGCGCCGCGCAGACGTAGTAGACATACTTTTTATTGCCGGAGGGGACAGTCTTGCGCACCATGCTTGCGCCACACTCACCGCAGAATACCATACCGCTGAAAAGCTGCACAGCGCTGTCGCCGGGGCTACGGCGGGTATCCAATGAGAGTGCCTTCTGTACGCTGTCAAAGTCCCGGCGCTCAATGATGGCTTCGTGGGCGTCCGAAACGATTGCCCATTCGCTTTCCGGCTTTGTGACGCGCTTTCGCACCTTGTAGCTGGGTGTGGTTTCTTTTCCCTGAATGAGTACGCCGGTGTAGACCGGATTTTTCAGGATACGGAGCACGGCGTTGGCCGACCATGCCGCCTGCGGGTTCGCCTTGAAGGAGGTGACAAACCTCATGCCCAGCGATTTTTTGTATTCCATGGGCGAAAGCACGCCGCTGTGATTCAATCGGGCGGCGATATCCTGCGGGCTCATGCCCTCCAGCTTCCATTTGAAGATATCTCGCACGATGTCGGCGGCGTACTCGTCTGCCACCAGACGGTTTTTGTCTGTTTCGTCTTTCAGATAGCCGTACACGGCAAATGCGCCGATGTACTGGCCGCTCTTGCGTTTGACCTCAAGCTGGGTGCGGACTTTCACGGAAATATCCCGGCAGTAAGCTTCGTTTATGAGGTTCTTGAACGGGATGATAAGCTCGTCCGAAGCGTTCTTTCCGCCGAGGCTGTCGTAGTTGTCGTTGACGGCGATAAAGCGCACGCCTAAAAAGGGGAATATCTTCTCGATGTACTCGCCTGCGTCCAGATAATTTCGGCCAAAGCGTGAGAGGTCTTTTACGATGATGCAGTTGGTGCGTCCCGCCTTTACGTCCTCCAGCATTTTCTTAAAGCTCGGCCGCTCGAAATTGGAGCCCGTGAAGCCGTCGTCGATCCTGACGGCGTATTCCCGAAGCTCCGGGCGGGTTCGGATAAAGTCACGCAGCAGCTCCCGCTGCCCGGTGATGCTGTTGGATTCCTCTTTATCCCCATCGTCCCTCGACAGCCGGAGGTAAAGCGTGGCGTTCCAGATTTTTGTTTCGGTGTTGTGTTGCATATTGCCAGCTCCTTTCCTCCAAAATTGTACCCTGCGTTGCGCAGGACTGTCGAGGATGTCGCAGGATCAGCCCTTTGTGCGGATATATGCTTCCAGCCTGTCCTCCAACGAAACATCCGTATCGGCGAAGCTGACCCTGACCACATATTTCCCGTGCCGGTAGCAGTAGGGATTGCCGATCTGACGGATGAAATCCAGAATACGCTCTCGCTTGGGGAGCGCCGTGTTGACCTTCACATCGCGGATATCCACCAGCGCCGCAGGATCAACGGCGCGAATGTCCATGTTGGATGCCGTATATGCGTCCATGCCATACCTCCTTGCTTGGGTTATTTCATGGTTATGACTGGATAAAGGAATGTACCTGATGAATGACTATGAAATTTTCAAGGAACAGTCAGCTTTCGCTGTGATTATATTTTAAGAAATCTGTGCGTTGAATGGAACGTACCATTGGGAACATCACTAACACCAATGGGAACACGCCTATAACTTCGCCTGGAAGTGTTCCAGATTTTCAATCAGATGCTGTATGTTTTCTTTCAGATGGTACGCATCCAGAACATCGTGGCACTTGCTCAGAATCAGGTAATCCAGTGACGTCCCAAATATCTCAGAAATCTGAATCATCAGATCGACAGAGCAACCCTTTTTACTGGATTCAATTCGGCTGATGTAGCCGTGTGAGACATTCAGCAGTTCAGCCAATTCTATCTGATCGAGCTTTTTCGCCAGGCGAAGCTCACGAATCCGCGCGCCGCTGTCCTTCGTGTTGTAATACAAAAAAACCTCCGTGAATTTGAAATGTGGGAATTTCAAACGCACGGAGGCGGAGAACGGCAATGAAGCCCTAAAGGCGCAGAAAAGCCCGCAGCATGATTGCTGCGGGCAGAATGGGGCGATATGAAGTTGTGGTGGGGGCGGCGCATCCGGAAGAGGCCGCAAAGATGAAAAAGCGCAGAGAATGTGTCCCAACAAGGGACAACCTTGTTCCCCAAATTTGAGGGATGATGTGCCGAAGCCATACATCTTTCCCAAGCGTAGCAAAAGCGCAACTCAAATTCCCCGCATCTTGAATTTGCAAAGGATAAATTGCTGCACTTTTGCTAGATCGCTGCCAAACAGTATTTGTGAATACAAACCGCAAAGCAGTTTGCGCTCTGCGCGCTTTCTATCCTACGGCCTGTGTCAGCACACATGCCGTTGTGCTTTGCGACATGAACGGCAGGCAAATGCCGCTCTCACCCGCGCCGACCAGCAGCTCTGTGCCGCTCGGGCTGATCAGGAGGGGATACGTCTCACACAGATACATCGGGCCGTCCGTGACGCCGTAGTTATTGCCGCCCACAAGCGACAAGCTGAGCGTCACATAGCTCGGCCCGTCCGGAATGGTCTGAATCGTCCAGAAACCGCTCCACATCTCCTCAAATGCGTCGCTATCTTCGTATACCCACAATTCAGATCGACCGTGGCGCCCGTCTCATCCTCAGGATAGAAGCGCAGCGAGAAATAGGCATAGCGGCTGGCTTCCCCCATCATGGTTTCTGTGATCCAGCCCATGCCGTCACGCTGCGATCCGGCAAGACCGAGTGCGGTCATGCCTGACCAGCCATCAGAAAGCCAACTGGCAAATTCGGGCGGGGCATCATACCAGGCATATTCCGTAAAGTCAAACGAAAGATAGTCTCCAGCTTCCGATATACACGGCGCAAGATAGCTCATCGCATCAAACGAGGGATACCATTCGCAGGTGTTCCCGCTGTTGTCGGTGATGAAGACCTGGGTGTCGGCCTCATATGCAACGCCGTCAAGATTCGCAAAGAGCAGCACCGGTTCACCGCTCTCTGACCGGTAGAGCACCTCCGTGACCTCGTCGGTCTGTGTTTTTTCGTTCCACTGCACACGGTTGATTGCAACCGTCGCGTTTTCGTCGACCGGCACGATGCAGTACAGATGCCCCGCACCGCCGATAATGTGCTCCTCGTCGATCTCAGCGATGAAGGGGTATTCGAGGAGCATTGCCTCATTGGTTTCCCACAGCCATGCGGGGAAGCCCGCCTCGAAACCATCATCAAACAAACCACCGACATAGCCGAGATATGCCGCGCCAAACATTGTCATCGGAAAATCGATCCTGTCCCGCAGCCATCCAAGCGAGGTCTCTGCCTCCTGTGAAAAACCGTATTGTACCGGCTGTGTGTCCACGGCCTCATTTCGTGACGTGCGATTGCTCATATCGCTCTGCGATATAGCTTCTTCCGGCTGTTTCTCCGGCGTTTTTTTATCGGCCTTTGTGGGAAAGTCAACCTTATCTGTACTCATTTTGGGTTCGTCCGACTCCGGTTGCGTCTTCTGCGCGCAGGCACAAAGCGGCAGTAGCAGAGCCAGAGCCAGTGCCAGCAGCAGCGCGAGTATTTGTTTGTGTGCTGTTTTCATGGTCGCTCCTTTCAGAATTTTCCGCTTCGGCCGGAACCGCCGCCGCCGGATTCGCTGTGACTGCTTCCGCTGCTGGAAGAGCTGCGCTCGATCTTCCGACTGGAGGTCGTCTTATGGGTGAAATGATCTGTTTGCTCCGTAAGCCGGAGTCCCGCGGAGACGTAGGCGTTCGCGGTTGCTTTTTCTGATACAGTTTCCATTTTCTGCCATATCACGGCGACGACCGCGGCTGCTGCCAGCAGGGAAAGACCGATCACGATAAGGAGCGGATAGAACAAGCTCGCCCGGACGGGCTTTCCTGCGGAAGCCTTTTCCAGATAGACGCTGCATTCTTTGACGTAATCCTCAAAGCCGCCGTACCAGTCGTTCTCGCCGAAATTGTCGAGGAAGACCTTTTCCAGCTTCTGCTGACCATAGCTGTTGAACGCATACTCGCAGCGTGAGCCGAAGCAGAACATTGCCCAGTCGCGGTCATCCATGCTGAGCAGGAGCATGATCCCGTCGCGGTTCGGTCCTTCGCCCATGGTGTATTCATGGTAGATGGTGTAGGTCGCCTTATAGACGCCTTCAGAATGGAAGTCCCGATAGTCCTCCACGGTTACGATGTAGACGCCGACACCATACTTTTTGGAGACGCTTTCCGCCATCTTTTCCAGCAGCATAGTTTCGTTTTCACTGAGAAGTCCGGCCGAGTCCGTCACATAAGAAAGCTGTGCGCCTGTCTGCTCAGCCGCAGCTGCGCCCACGCAGAGCACAAGGCAGAACATAAGCACCAGCAGGAGACAACGTATTCTTTTTTTCATGTCTCAGCCCTCCCTATCGCGCCAAAAGCAGCAGCGCGGTCACACTGATGGCAATAAGAGATGCCGCGATTGCCGCAAACAGGCCAATTACCCGTTTCGTGCTGACCGGAAGGTTGCCGACAAGCTTGCCGGTCTGACCGTTCATGGCAAAGAGGAAATCTTTTCCCTCCCACCTTGTGTTCAGGATCCAGACGGGTAGCAGCGCGTAATGCACCTTGCCGCGCTTCAAGTGGATATCCCGGCTCGTTTCATTGCAGGTGGTGTAGCCCGAAACCGTGCGTTCCAGTGCGCTCAGCAGCGAGCCCGCGCAGCGTGTGTCCGCCCGTTCCCGGCTGTCTTCGACGCTGACATCATATTTGTCCGCCAGAAATCCAGGCAAATACGCTGTGGAAAATGGCTTGAGCTCCGCGTAATCATACGGTTCGATGGAGTCCATATAATCGTCCGGCATTTTGCTCGACGCGTCCACCGGGATCTTTTCAAAGGCAATGGAGCCTGCGCGCCGCACATCATAGTGGCTTGTCTCCGTAATCTCATAATCTCCTGAGGTGTAGGTATGTACCTGCGTAGCATGGAATTGCGCACTTCCGCTGGCCTCGCCGTCGTACATCCAGAAAGGTACATACACACCCTTGATCTCCTCCAGATGGTTAGCTTTGGAGAAGGTCGATGGCAGCAGAGGCTTTTTGAGATAGTGCTTCTTCAACGCCTTGATGGCATCCTCCTTGCTCAGCTTGAAGGGAAGCACAAAGTCGGGCTTCAAAATGCCGCTGAACTGCCCCGGAAGTACCGACGGGTTTCCGCAGTATGGGCAGGATGTGGCTGCAGTCGTTGCGTCACAAATTAGCTCTGCCCCGCACGACGGGCAGCAGTAGGCCTTCATGCCGGCTGCATCCGCGCCCCAGTCCTCGCTCAGACCGGAAGCATCCCAGTCAGAGCCGTCTGAGGCAGTCTGTTGTTCTTCCGCTTCGGCAGATTTTTGAGCCGCTTCCGTTTCTCCCTGCTTCTGCGCCGCTTCCGCTGCTTTCGCTTCTTTTTCCGCATAGAACGCCTCAATTTCTGCGATATCGAAGCTTGAGCCGCAGTAATCGCACTCCAGCCTGCCGGATTCTCCTACAAAATGGAGCGGTCCCGTACAGGCGGGACATTGATAATTTGTTACTTGTGTTGCCATGTTACTTCCTCGTTTCCTGTGTCGGCGCCTGACGGCACCGCAGCCCTACTCTCTGTGGTAAGTCAGCCCGCCGCCCAATATGACCGCGTTTTGCGTATCGTACAGGACGTGCAGATCCGCCGCCGCATGATCGCTGTTTCCCAGCACGATCTCCTGCAGGTGCTCCGCCACGTCCTCACTGTATTCTCCGCCGAAATACGGCGTCTGAAACGCGGACTCGACGCACAGCTCCCAGCCATTCCATTTCTGCTCCGTTTCATCGAACCACAGCTCCTCTGCGTACCAGTGCGTCCCGTCCTCATTCTCGGAAAACACATATTTCTGCACGCCATCCTCGGAGATCCACGTGCCCTCGAGCAGCGCAAAAACATTGCGTGTCTGCTCATGCTCGGCGCGCTCCTGCTCTGCCTGCGCCTGCCGCTCCGCATCGCTGTAATATCGCGCCTCGTCTCCCATCGTCATCATACCGTAGTTCAGCCAGAACGTATCCGCCAGCCACGCAAACTGCGGAGAGTCCAGATAGCGCAGATGATAGACCGTATCGTGGTCTTTATCCTCAATCGTGAGTCCGCTGATTTGTTCTGCAAAATCCGCCTGAACTGTCAGAACGCCGTTTTGAAAGGAACATTCAAACTGATCGCCCAGATCTTCAAAATTCGCGTCGTAGCAGCGGATGGGCGTGTTCTTGAACTGCCCGCCGCGATAATAGAGCTTCATGACCCCCGGGCTATAAACGGTTTTTTTGATCTGGAAGTCGTCAAAAAGGACCGCTGTCTCCGGATACTGATAGGTGCGTCTGTCGGCACCGCCGCAGGCTGCCAGACAGAACAGTCCCATCCACAGACCTGCCGCGATAATAATTACTTTCGACCTCACAGCATCGCCTCCGTTTTTTTGCAAATAACCGGATGCTCCCGCTCCAAATTGGGGCGGGAGCCGGTTTTATACAGATTTTCAGAAGTACGACGCCCTTATTTGAACGTCATGTTGTTGAGAATGATGTCAGGCATCGTGCCCGGGACGCACTCCAATTTCGTCAGTCCGATGGACAGTGCGCGGCCGTCATCGATCTGCGCGACATACTGGATCCAATTGTAGCCGATGTACCTGTATGTGCGGCCGCGGAAGGTGATGCCGCCGATCACGCGGTCTTCAATATCCTGATAGTTTTCGAATTTGTCCTTGTAGTAATCGAATTTTTCAACGTTCTCTCTTACCTCAAACCGGATGGCGCCCGCACCAAACGCTGTGGGATCGTCGTTTTCCACCAGGCAGCGCCCCCTATCATCGAACGACCAGCCGGATACCGGGATCTTCGTCATGATCTTGACCTTCACATCGTCTTTTGCAAACTGGGCGATTTCCACGGAGAAGTCCTTCATCTCGGCGTTTGCAGACGCTGCCTTGTTTGCCTCCGCGGCCTCGGCCTTCACGATGTCAAGATACTTCGCAATGGCCTCGTTGCCGGAGAAGCCGCTGGTGTTGTACGCACTCACCGTATAAACGCCCGACTCGTTTTCCTTAAAATTGACGTAGATGAAATGGGAGTCGTCGTCCTCAGAGATCCATTTGTAGTAGCGGTAGTTTGCCTTCATGTGGTCGCTGTACTCTTCCTTGACGAACTGGCCTTCCACGCCGAAGTAGGCAACAATATCATCGTAAGTAGCGTAAAAAATATTATTATTGACCTCGTTCATCCAGACGTAGCCCTTCTGCACCTGCTCCTCAGTTACGATGCCGTCTCCGCCGGATGCCGTAGCGTCCGTCTGGGTGAGCGGGGCGCTGTCATGCGGATTGAAGTCGTTCGACGGGTCTTCTCCGATGGCGTCCGGCATGGACATGCCCGCGTCAATCAGCGGCAGATACCAGTCGGTATAGCGGTAGGGATAGCCGCTCTCGTCCATGTCCTCCCAGTACAGGCCCCACGGGCGCAGATAGATGTCGTAGTGGAACTCGTCATCACCGTTTTCGTAGTCGCCGTCGATCCAGATCAGGTCGTCATAGTCCAGAAGGCCGGGATCGACGATCCAGTCCGCATGTGCCAGTGCCGTGTCCGTGAACCAGCCGCCCTCGGACATGACCGTACCGTGCTCGCCGGTTCCGGCTTCATTCAGGCTGACGGAGGCCAGAGCCATGGGGTCGGCTCTGGTGTAGTCCTCATCCCAGAGTGTGATGGTACCCGTATAGTCTGCGCCAATGGCGATCTCGCCGCAGGCATCCCACCAATGCCCTTCCATGCTCTCGTAAGAGCCCGAGCAACCGGTCATTTTCCACCAGCCGTACCATGCGCCGTTCCACCAGTCGAGCAGCGCGTCGCCGGTCGCGGCGGTCAGCCCGCCGTCATCCGTCATGCCCGTCTCCGTGGTCTCCACGCGGCTGAGCGTGGAGGGGTCGACGGTGATCTTGCCGCTTTTCTTGCCGAAGATCTGTTCAAAAGTCGCCTCCACCGTACCGGTCGGGTCGCGCAGCACATAGGCCGTCTGCACCTCTAGCGTCGTACCCGGCGCGATGTCCGTGAACTGGCTGTTTATCACGGTTTCATAGCTCTCGTAGTCGGTAAAGACAGTTGCAACCTCCAGTTCTACGCCGTTTTGCATAACCGTTTCATCGACGCTCCAGAGATACGACGCATTGTCTTTGCCGTTGTTTGTGAAGTCCAGTGTCAGAACGATTGCGTCATTTCCGTCCGAAT
>OMCO01000679.1_pt1 | contig 10692 bp, 8 predicted proteins | sample 1645031 | NCBI WGS metagenome assembly OMCO01 (sample SAMEA103958146, study PRJEB25191) | human gut metagenome
CGGGAGCTGGCCTATGGGGTGGAGGTACCCTTTGTGCCGCTGATCTACCCGAATACCATCGTGTGCTATTCCTATTCCAAGTCCCTGTCCCTGCCCGGGGAGCGGATCGGCTACATCTATGTCCCCCAGGCCTGCGCGGACAGCCGGGCGCTGTACGCCGCTGTGGCTGGGGCCGCCCGCAGCGCGGGGCACGTGTGCGCCCCCAGCCTGTGGCAGCGGGTGATCGCCCGCTGCGCCCACCTGCGCCCCGACCTGGCCGCCTACGACCGCAACCGCCGCACCCTGTACGACGCCCTGACCGCCATGGGCTACGAAATGGCAAAGCCCGACGGCGCGTTTTACCTGTTCATCAAGGCCCCCGGCGGCGACGCCAACGCCTTTTCCGAAAAGGCCAAGGCCCGGGATCTGCTCCTGGTCCCCGGCGACGGCTTCGGCTGCCCCGGCTATTTCCGCATCTGCTACTGCGTCAGCCACGACATGATCCAGCGCAGCCTCCCTGTTTTCAGGGAACTGATTGCTGAGTAATGCGAAAGGCAATGTCATTAACTTAATGCCGCACTTTCTCGCTGCCCCCTTTGGGGGAAGTGCCGCAATAGCGGCAAAGGGGGTGGTGTTGGTAATTTTGAGCTGTTCCCATTCATCGAACAGCACCCCCTCAGTCAGCCCGTTCGGGCTGCCAGCTCCCCCATTGGGGAGCCAAGAAGGGCATATACATACACGTTGGGAGCCTTGTCTCCCGGAGAAAGGATTATGACAAAAGATTTAACATCCGGCTCGCCGTTGAAGCTGATCATTCAGTTTACCTTCCCGGCATTTCTTGGATTGCTGTTCCAGCAGTTTTATAATGTAGTGGATACCATCATCGTGGGCAAGCTCCTGGGCATCGGCCCCCTGGCAGGGGTGGGCGCCACGGGGTCTCTGAGCTTTATGGTGCTGGGCTTCTGCATCGGCGTCTGCAACGGCTTCGCCATTCCCATCGCCCAGAAGTTCGGCGCGAACGACCAGGTGGCACTGCGCAAATACGTGGCCAACAGCCTGTGGCTGACCGCCCTCTTCTCCCTGGTGCTCACGCTCCCGGTGGCCGTGTTCTGCCGCCCCATTCTGCGGCTGATGAACACGCCGGAGGATGTGTTTGAATTTGCCTACGGGTATATTTTCATCATCTTTCTGGGCATCCCCACCGCGTTCCTCTATAATATCCTGGCCGCCATTCTCCGCGCGCTGGGCGACAGCCGGACGCCCGTGCTGTTTCTGGCGCTGTCGTCAGCGCTGAACGTGGGGCTGGACATTGCCACCATTAAGCTGCTGCACATGGGCGTGGAGGGTACCGCGCTGGCCACGGTGATCTCCCAGGGTGTGTCCGGCGTGATCTGCTTTTTCTATATGCGCAGCCGCTTCTCCGTGCTGCATATGAGCGCCGAGGAGCGCAGGCCGGACAGGGCCCTGTTCAAGCGCCTGTGCTACATGGGCATCCCCATGGGGCTGCAATACTCCGTCACCGCCATTGGCAGCCTGATCATTCAGGCCACCATGAACGGCTTCGGCTCCATCGCCGTGGCGGGCGCTACCGCCGCCAACCGCATCAACGGCTTCCTGACCTGCCCCATCGAGGCCCTGGGCGCGTCCATGGCCCCCTATGTGGGCCAGAACCTGGGCGCGGGGAAGCTGGATCGGATCACCAGGGGCGTGGTGGACGCCTCCGTGTGCGGCTTTGTGTGTTCCGCGGTGCTGTATGTGGTGATCTGGCTCTTCGGGGAGCCGCTCACCGGCATCTTCCTGGACGTGCCCGACCCCCAGGTGATCGACTACGCGGTGCGCTTCCTGCGCCTCACCGGCGCGGGCTACTGCCTGCTGACCCTGGTGAATACGGTGCGCTTCTCCATTCAGGGCATGGGCTTTTCGGTGCTGGCCATTCTCTCCGGCGTGATGGAAATGATCGCCCGGACGGTGGCGGGCCTGGTCATCGCCCCCCACATCGGCTTCGCCGCCGTGGCCCTGGGCCATCCCCTGGCCTGGCTGGCCGCCGACTGCTTCCTGATCCCCGCCTTCCTCCTGTGCCGCCGCAAAGTCGCCCGGGTGCAGCATTTTGAGAGCTGAGCATCCGCCGGTATGTAAGAATCGGGTAAATTTTGCAAAAAGATGGAAATGTCTGTTGAAAAGACGGCGGGTTGGGTGTATAATGGGTTACGGTAGTAATAAACCATACCACAACTACAAAAAAGGAGAACAATTATGAAGAAACTGTCCCGCATTCTTTGCCTGGCGCTGGCCATCATGATGGCAATGTCCCTGCTGGCCATCCCCGCAGCTGCCGAGAATCAGCATTTCGACAAGTTGACCCTGGAATTCGTTCCCTCCAAGGATGCCGACGTCATCATCGCCGGTACCGCGAACCTGCCCGAGCTGGTACAGGCTGAGATGTCCAAGCTGGGCTATGACATTGACGAAGTTGACATCACCGTTGGCACCAGCTATGAGGCCACCGGCGAGGCCATGTCCGCCGGCACCATCGACGTGGGCTGGCTGCCCGGCGGCACCTACGCCATCTACTCCGAAGATGTGGACGTGCTCCTCACCGCTACCCGTAACGGCCTGAGCAACGACTCCACCAACCCCGCCGACTGGAACGGCGAAGAGAACGCCACCAAGAAGGATGGCCCCCAGGTCACCTATTACCGCAGCCTGATCTACGCCACTCCCTCTGAGTACGGCAAGGTCCTGGCCGACAAGGTCAACAACGGCGAAAAGCTGACCTGGGACGACCTGAACAAGGCCAACTGGGCTGTTCTGAAGACCTCCTCCTCCGCCGGTTACATCTATCCCACCATGTGGCTGATGGAGAACTACGACGGCAAGACCCTGCAGGATCTGGAGCACGTCACCACTCTGGACGGCTACGGCACCTCCTTCTCCTACGCCGCTGCCGAGTCCGTTGACATCATCGTGTGCTACGCCGACGGCCGTAACGACTACGAGGCTTCCTGGATGCTGCCCACCGATGAGCAGGACGAGACCGGCAAGCAGGGCCTGGGCCGTGAGAAGCCCATCTGGGACGAGATGAACGTCATCGGCGTCACCGACGGCATCTACAACGACACCGTGGCCGTTTCCAAGAACTCCCCCTACTACACCCCCGAGCTGATGGAAGCCCTGCAGGACTGCTTCATCAACATCATCAACACCGAGGAAGGCCAGGCCATCTTCAGCGTGTACAGCCACACCGGCTATGCCAAGGCTGTTGACTCCGACTACGACGGCGCCCGTGCCGCTCTGAATCTGGTCTCCGGCTAATATCTCCCGCGTTTCCCTGCATCTTTGGGTCTGCCGCTTTTGCGGCAGACCTTTTTTTGCGGAAATAACCCCCTGGGGGGCTTGCGGGTACGGGCGGCGTCTGATAGGATAGGCCCGTAACAAAAAGACCGAAAGGAATCACAAACATGAGAAAAAACCGATTCATCCCTATGCTGCTGGCCCTGGCGCTGTGCGTGAGTCTGCTCCCCTGCGCGGGGGCGGAGAAGCCCGGCACCGTTGTCTACGGCTCCGGCGACTATACCCGCATCAACCCCGCCATGGACGAGCACGGCGAGATCAATGTGCTGCTCTTTGACGGCCTGACCGACCACGACGGCGAGAATAACATCGTTCCCCGGCTGGCCAGATCCTGGGAATACGACGCGGAAAGCATGACCTATACCTTCCACCTGGAGCAGGGCGTCAAGTGGCACGACGGTGAGGAATTCACCGCCGAGGATGTAAAATTCACCATTGAGGCCATCATGGACCCGGACAACGGCTCCGAAAACGCCCCCAACTACGAGGATGTGGAGCAGATCACGGTGGTGGATCCCTACACCGTTTCCTTCCGTCTGTCCGCTCCCAACTATGCTTTCCTGGAATACATGACCATGGCCATCCTCCCCAAGCACCTTCTGGAGGGAGAGGACATGCAGCAGTCCGATTTCTTCCGCGCCCCGGTGGGCACCGGCCCCTATAAGCTGGCCCAGTGGGACGAGGGGCAGGCCATCATCCTGGAAAAGAACGAGGACTATTTCGCCGGGGCGGCGAAGATCGACCGCATCATCTTCAAGATCGTCGCCGACGACAATGTGAAGGCTTTGCAGCTGCGCTCCGGGGAGCTGGACCTGTCCCAGGTGACCCCCAAGGACGCGGCGCTGTTTGAAGACGACGGGGTGCACACGGTATACGACGAGACCACCTCCGATTACCGGGGCATCCTCTACAATTTCTGGAACGAATACTGGCAGGAAAACGCCGACCTGATCCCCGCCATCAGCTGCCTGATCGACCGGCAGCAGATGGTAGACACGGTGCTGCTGGGCAAGGGCGAGGTGGCCTACGGTCCCTTGCAGCGCAACGTATACAACGACCCCGACATGGAGCGCTACGACTATGATCCGGCCCGGGCGGAGCAGCTGCTGCTGGACGCCGGATGCCAGCGGGACAGCGAGGGCTACTGGTGCCGCAGCGGGCAGCGCATTGGTTTCGTGATCAACGCCACCCCCGGCGACCAGGTGCGCATCGACCTGGCCCAGATCGCCGCCCAGCAGCTGCGCGCCGCCGGACTGGAGGTCACCGCCAACGTCCCCGCCGGGGGCATCGACTGGGGCACCCAGCAGTGCTGCATCATCGGCTGGGGCTCCCCCTTTGACGCCGACGACCACACCTACAAGGTGTTCGGCACCGACAAGGGCGCAAATTACTCCGGCTACTCCAACCCCAAGGTGGACGAGGCCCTGACCCAGGCCCGGCAGACGGACGATCCCCAGGCCCGGAAGGAGGCCTACGCCGCCTTCCAGCAGGCTCTGGCCGAAGCGCCCGCCTACACCTTCTTCTGCTATATCGACGCCGTCTATGTGGCTGACAGCCGCATCCAGGGCATCTCCACCGATACCGTTCTGGGCCACCACGGCGTGGGTATCTTCTGGAACGTCTGCGACTGGACTATCGACGCCTGATGCGCCTCTGCGTGGTGTTCCGCCCGGATACAAGGAGCTTTTATGGAAAACATCCTGGAACTGAAAAACCTGACCGTGTCCATTGATTCCCCCATGGGGAAGGTGGAGGCGGTGCGGGGGGTGAGCCTGGCGCTTCGGCCGGGGGAGATCCTTGCCATCGTGGGAGAATCCGGCTGCGGCAAGAGCATGCTGTGCCGCAGCATCATGAAGCTGCTGCCCCGATCCGCCCGCATTGAAGGCGGGCAGATCATCGCAAACGGTGCGGACATCACCGGCTACTCCCAGCGGGATATGAACCGGCTGCGGGGGAAGCTGTTCAGCATGGTGCTCCAGGACCCCATGACCGCTCTTGACCTGACCCAGACGGTGGAGGCCCAGATCGCCGAGGCGGTGCGGGTGCACAGCCCCCGGCTGGACCGGCAGGCGGTACACCGGCGGGTAATGGAGCTGATGGAGCTGGTGGGCATTCCCCAGCCGGAGAAGCGTGGGAAATTGTACCCCTATCATTTTTCCGGCGGCCAGCGGCAACGGGTGGTGATGGCCATTGCCCTGGCGGCGGACCCGAAAATTCTGCTGGCGGACGAGCCCACCACCGCTCTGGACGTGACGGTGCAGGCCCAGATCCTGGACCTGCTGAAGGACATCCAGCACAGGCTCCACACCGCCACCATCCTGGTCTCCCATGACCTGGGGGTGGTGGCGCGGGCCGCCGACCGGGTGGCGATCATGTACGCCGGGCGGATCGTTGAGATCGGCACGGCGGAGGAAATCTACTATGACCCCCGCCACCCCTACACCTGGGGGCTGATGCGCTCCCTGCCCGCCCTGGCCAAGGGCGGGCAGCTGTATACCATCCCCGGCATGCCGCCCTCCCTGGTCCATCCGCCCAGGGGGGACGCCTTTGCCTGCCGGAACGAATACGCCCTGGCCATCGACTACGAGGAAGCGCCCCCCATGTTCCGGGTGTCGGATACCCACTATGCCGCCACCTGGCTGCTGGACGAGCGGGCTCCCAGGGTGACGCCGCCCATTGGAGGAAACGCAAATGGATGAATCGATCGTCACCGTCCGCCACCTGACCCATCGGTTCCGCTTTGGGAAAAAGGACTTCCTTACGGCGGTGGACGACCTGTCCTTTACCATCCGCCGGGGTGAAATTCTGGGCCTGGTGGGAGAATCCGGCTGCGGGAAATCCACCGTGGCCCGGTGCCTGATGAATTTATACCGGCCCACGGCGGGGGAGATCTGGTTCAACGGGGTCAACACCTGCGACCCGGCAGCCTTCCGGGCCAACCGGGAAATGCTCCAGCAGCGGCGGCAGCTGATCTTTCAGGACTCCGCCTCCAGCCTGAACCCCCGGATGAAGGCGGCGGATATCATTGCCGAGCCGATGAAGATCAACCGCGTCCGTCCGCCCCGGGGCTGCTACCGGCAGGAAGCCGCCTTTCAGCTGCATTACGTGGGGCTGGACGAGCAATATCTGGACAAATACCCCGGCCAGCTCTCCGGCGGCCAGCGGCAGCGCATTGCCATCGCCCGGGCGCTGTCCATGGAGCCGGAGCTGCTGATCGCCGACGAGCCCATCGCGTCGCTGGATGTGTCCATCCAGGCGCAGATCGTGAATCTTTTTAAGCATTTGCAGCAGGAGCACGGCTTTTCCATTCTCTTCATTGCCCACGACCTGGCCATGGTGGAATACCTGTGCGACCGCATCGGGGTGATGTACCGGGGGCGGCTGGTGGAGCTGGCGGGAGCCGCGGAGCTGGCGGCCAATCCCCTGCACCCCTATACCCGGCTGCTGCTGTCCGCCATTCCCGTCCCGGACCCCATCCGGGAGCGGAGCCGCCCGGCGGTATGCTTTGACGACATGGATTTCCCCACCCGGGGCGCGCTGCGGGAGGTCCTTCCCGGCCACTATGTGCTGACGCCGGAGGATAGCGAGGTGAAGCCGCAATGAAAAAGCATCTTTGGGCCTATTACGGCAGGAAGCTGGCCGTGTTCGCGCTGAGCGTGCTGGTGCTGTCGGCGCTGGTATTTTTTCTCTCCCGAATGACGCCCACCGACCCGCTGCTGGCCTACTACGGGGACCGAACGGAGAAAATGACCGCGGCGGAAAAGGACCAGGCCCGCGCAAGGCTGGGGCTGGATCAGCCGGTGGCCGTCCAATATCTGCGCTGGCTGAAGGGCGCGCTGCGGGGGGATTTCGGCATCTCCTATAAATACAAGCAGAGCGTCACCGCCGTGATCGGCAAGCGGATGGGCAATACCCTCATCCTGGGCGGCCTTGGCTTTGTGCTGACCTTCGGCGGCAGTCTGCTGCTGGGGGTGCTGTGCGCCTGGAAGGAGGACGGCATCCTGGACCGGCTGCTGTGCCGCCTGGGCACGGTGCTCAGCTGCATCCCGGAATTCTGGCTGTCGCTGGTGCTGATCCTGGTGTTCTGCGTGCAGCTGCGGTGGCTGCCCAGCTCCGGCGCGTACTCCGTGGGCAATTCCGGCGACCTGGCCGACCGGGCGCTCCACCTGATCCTGCCCCTGACGGTGGTCATTCTGGGGCACCTGTGGTACTACGCCTATCTGATCCGAAACAAGCTGCTGGAGGAGGCCCGGGCGGACTATGTGCTGCTGTGCAAAACCAAGGGGCTGACCAAGGGGCAGATCCTGTTCCGCCACTGCCTGCGCGGCACCCTGCCCGCCTACATCAGCCTGATGGCCATCTCCGTGCCCCACATCCTGGGGGGCACCTACATTGTGGAGACGGTGTTCTCCTACCCCGGCATCGGCACGCTGTCCTATGAGGCCGCCCGGCTGGCGGACTACAACATGCTCATGGTGCTGGCCATGCTCACCGGGGTGACGGTGATTTTCTGCAACCTGCTGGGGCAGATCGTCAACGAGCGCATCGACCCCCGCATTCGCGCCGCCCAGGCGCGGGAACAGGAGGCGGCGCAATGAACGATCCCTTCCGGCTGGTGGGCATCCGCCCCCAGGAGGCGGCCGCCCCGGCCCCAAAGCCGCGGCAGAAGCGGCCGGTGTTGAGCCTGACCGTGCTGGGGCTGCTGGTGCTGGGCTGCCTGGCCGCCCCGCTGATCGCCCCCGGCGACCCCGGCTATCTGGACCTGCTGCACACCTCCCAGGCCCCCGGCCGGGAATTCCTCTTCGGCACGGACGCCATGGGCCGGGACCTGTTCCGCTGCATCTGGCACGGCGGGCGGGTGTCGCTGTTCATCGGCTTCCTTTCCACCTTGATCTCCACCGCCATCGCCGTGGTATACGGCGCGGTCAGCGGCGTTTCCTCCCCCGGGGTGGACAGCGCCATGATGCGCCTGACGGAAATATTGCTCAGCGTGCCGGAGCTGCTGACGGTGCTGTTCCTGCAAGCCATCTGGGGCGTGGCCACGCCGGTGTCCATTGCCGTGATCATCGGCCTTACCTCCTGGTATTCCATTGCCAAGGTGGTGCGCACGGAGGTGCGGCAGCTGCGCGGCAGTGAATATGTGATCGCCTCCCGTGCCATGGGCGGGCGCTTTGCCCACATCCTGAGGCAGCATCTGGCCCCGAATTTCCTCTCCTCCATCATGTTCATGGTGGTGATGAACGTCCGCTCCGCCATTGTTGCCGAGTCCACGTTGAGCTTTCTCGGCATGGGGCTGCCCATCGACACCGTCTCCTGGGGCAGCATGCTGTCCCTTTCCGAACGGGCCCTGATGACGGGCAGCTGGTGGGTGATCCTCATCCCCGGCGCGTTCCTGGTGGCGCTGCTGCTGAGCCTGACCGAGATCGGCAACTGGCTGCGCAGAGAGGGCAGCCGCCGGGAGAGCAATCTGTAATGAAAAACGAAAATGGGGGGCGCGTCCTGTGACGCGCCCCTCTTGGTTTTTATGGTTTCTTGGCTATCAGAAAGTCAGCTTGCCGGAGGTGATGCGCTCACCGCTGGTGCGGTCGAAAAGCATGATGGCATCCCCGGAGACGCTGAGGCGGATCTTTTCACCCAGCTTGAACAGGGTATTGCCGAACACCACGCCGGTGAGCAGGAAATTGCCCAGGCGGATCTTGATGGTGGATTCCATGCCGGTGGGCATGGCGCCGTAGATCTCGCCGCGGAGGTTCCCTTCGTCCGCGATGTCGAGGAACTCCGGGCGGATGCCGAGGACAAAATCTTCGTTCGTGATCTCGGGAAGCTCCGCAAGGGAGTCGTCTTCCTCGTCGACCTTTGCGATATGATAGCGGAAGACCTCATCCTTGTTGCCCTTTTCGACGTAGCCCTTCTGCGCGGCTTTCTCCTTGAGGTCGGCGGCTTTCTTGGCGGCAGCTGCGTCGCGGTCTGCAAACCACTTGGAAAGCTCGAGCGCCTTTGCCGGGCGGAATCTGGCTGTCAGCCCACCGAGGACCGTGAGGGTCAGCGAGCCGTCGGCCGCCTGCTTGCCCTTGGCTTCGACAAAGTTGATGGACGGGTTGCCGACGAAGTCGGCGACAAAGAGGTTCGCCGGGTGATGATAGACCTCCAGCGGCGCTTCATACTGCTGCAGAACGCCGTTATTGATGAGGCAGATCTGCGTGGCGAGCGTCATGGCCTCCATCTGGTCGTGCGTGACGTAGACGAAGGTCGAGCCGGTCTCCACATGCAGGCGCTGCAGCTCATAGCGCATCTCGAGCCGCAGCTTCGCGTCGAGGTTCGACAGCGGTTCGTCCATGAACAAAACCGTGGGCTCCGGCGCGAGCGTTCTTGCGATGGCGACACGCTGCTGCTGGCCGCCGGAGAGCTCGGCCGGATACCGGTCCATGAACATGCCGATCTTGACGATGCGGCTGACGCGGCGGACGGAGAGGTCGATCTCCTCCTTCGTGAGCTTTCTCGTCTGCTTGACGACGCTGCCGTCCCTGCAGAAGCGGAACTCCTCGTCCAGCGTGCAGCCGGCGTCCTTCGCGGCCTTATGGGCTGCGTCGACCTTTGCCTGCAGTGCGGCGATCGCGGCGGCGCAGTCGGCCCCGTTCTCCAGATGATAGCCGAAGAGCTTCTTCGCCGTGTACTGCGAGAGCGTAAAGGCGTCGATGAGCTTGAGGACGGCCTTCTTTTCTTCCAGCTTGCCGTCCTTGTCGCGGCACTCGTCCAGGACGGCGGTCACATCGGACGGAGTCTGGAGGATCTGAGCCAGACGCGCGGCATTTTTGGCCTCGAAGTCGATCTTCGGGAGCTCCTCTTTGATGTTGGAGAGGCCGAAGGAGATGTTCTGGTAGACCGTCATGTTGGGCCAGAGCGCATAGTTCTGGAACAGGAAGCCGACCTTGCGCTTGTTGGCCGGGACGTTGATGCCGAGGTCGCTGTCGAAGACGACCTTGTCGCCGATCGTGATGCGGCCCGACGTCGGGGTCTCCAGACCCGCGATCATGCGGAGCGTCGTGGTCTTGCCGCAGCCGGAGGGGCCGAGCAGTGTGAGGAATTCGTGATCGTTGAAATAAAGATTGATGCCGTCGAGAATACGCTCCCCGTCGAACTCCATGGTCAGGTCCTGGAGTCTGATGAGTTCCTTGGACATTATCCTCCCCCGTTTCTGTTTTTTGTGTTTACGCCGAAATACGACAGATACTACTATACCGTAAATTTTTGCAATGTCAATGGATTCTATCCGTTTTTTCCCGGGAAAGTTTCGCTTTTTCCGCTGTCCCCGCGGCGCGGACGGGCAGGAAGGCAAAAACCGGGTCGCGGCAAACGGAATGT
>OMCO01000688.1_pt1 | contig 10625 bp, 9 predicted proteins | sample 1645031 | NCBI WGS metagenome assembly OMCO01 (sample SAMEA103958146, study PRJEB25191) | human gut metagenome
CCATTGTTGAAAATAAATATATATGGTATTATAAAAAAGGTTGAGACAACAACCATACAATATTATAACTTTTACTTTCAGGAGGGAAAAGAAATGAGTTTTTGTAAGTATTGCGGAAAACAGTTACAGGACGGAGAAGTCTGTACATGTCAGCAGGCACAGCAGTCAGCCGGAGCAGCACAGCCACAGCAGGAATTTAATCAGCAGGCAGCGCAGCAGACATTCCAGCAGGGAGCAGGTCAGCAGACATATCAGCAGGCACAGCAGGGATTTAATCAGCAGCAGGCTTCACAGCAGATGGAAGCAGTGAAGAAAGCAGGAGCTAATGCAGCCCTTGATTATGTTAATGTATTGAAGGGATTGTTTACATCACCGGTAGAAACGGTATCAGCATTTGTTGCTAAAGCTAATGTTATTATGATTGCAATACTTATTGGCGGTCAGGCAATTATTAACATGCTTACAAGATTGTTTGATATGTTAATTGCTAACAGTAAGGCAAAGGTTACAACAGGAAGTAAAGAACTTGACAGCTTACTTTCATCTTACTACAGCTCATATACTAATACCAAGCCATATCCAGCAGGCTCAATATTCAAGAACATGCTTCTTGAGATTCTTCTGGTAGCAGTAGCGGCAGCTGTAATTGCACTTGTAGTTATGCTTCTTGCAAAGGCATTTAACAAGGCTAATGTTACATATATGCAGGGCCTTGCAGTATATGCCATTACAGCAGTACTTGGTATACCAGCAGAGTTACTCAGCTGGGTAACGGGTCTTACATCAGTAGGATTCATTGACAGAATATCTTCATGCGTAACAGTATTTTCTAATGTAGCAGGATATGCATTTGTATACATAGCAATCCGTGCATTATGCAAGGATGAGAAGAAGATACCTCTTATAATGGCAATCTCATATGTTGCAGTTAATTTCCTTACATGGGTATTAAGACTTATGTTCTAATTAACAATTTGATAATTGATTATAATTAATGATTCCCGGCAGACCGGAAGTGTGAATACACAATGGTCTGCCGGGAATTTTTTATTATTTTTCAACTTTTTACAAATGTATTTCGTATATAAGTGTAAGAGAACTTATATCAAGGAGGTACTTATGGGGAGAAGAAAATGTTTAATTATTCCGGTCCTTATGGCAGGAATATTATTAATGGGAGGCTGCAGCAGACAGAGCATTGAAGATGTGAAGCGTTTTCAGGAGACAAGCACAGCCGTAGAGAATCAGACCAATCAGACAGGAATTATTCAGGAGAACGAATCACGTGAGAACAAAGTTGATAATGTGTTTGCGGGAATGGTTTCAAGTAGTCCTAAATATGCTGAAAGATATTCAGATGTTGATATGGAGATTTATACAGGGAAACTGGTTACCAAATTTACATACAGTATAGGTGAAACAGCCATTGCTGAAAATGTTGATGAGTTATCCAAGCTGATGAGCGAGGAGGACATAGCTGAATATATAAAATATGATACTGAAACACCAGAAAAATTCAGTGCATATGACAAGATGATTAATGAAGATGGAACATTTGCAAATGATAGAAAAGGTATCAAGCAGGTTGCCCTGCTGATGAAGTTAAAGATTACTAATAATGGTGATGAAGATTTTCAGTTTCTGTCGAACGGATTCCGTTTGTATTGCTTCAGATATAACGAACAGGACGATGCAACATATTATTCAACCATAGAAAGCAGACAATCATATCTTAATATTCATGATGACCATGAAATATTCAGACATCATCTTACAATTAAGCCGGGAGAAACTAAAGAGGTTGTTGCAATGGAGGTCATTCCTTATGAATTTGTTACTTCTTACACAAGAACAACTGCTAATGTTGGAGGTCAATATATAGATACATATAAGGATATAACAACAGATGGTCTTACTATAGATTCGTTGTATACATGCTACAGTACAACTGATAAAGCATTTCCTGTTGGTTCTCCGATAGTAAAGCTTGATATAGACAAGTAGCCGGGAGGAAAACAGTATGAAGGTGATGATTAAGACAGAGCTCGAAAGAGCATTTAAAAGCTGGAGTCTGTGGCTGGCTCTTATAATTGGGATGGGGTTAAGCATAGCACAGATTATAACCAGGATTATACCGGCAGCCATGAATCCGCTGATGGGATATATGCCTGATAATGCCACACTTATGCCGATAAGTGCATTTCAGGTGTGGATAGGTAATGGAGTATCATTTGAATACAGTCTGTTTATAAGGCTGATTCCGATACTGGCGGCTATGCCGTATGCAGTTACATATCTGTCAGATATTAAAAGTGGAATTATTAAGAATTATGTAACGAGAACAGCTAAGTTTAATTATCTTGCTGCCAAATATATTGCAGTGTTTGTGACGGGAGGTGTGGTAGTGGTTATGCCATTGCTTATTAATTACCTGACTGCGATAACTATTCTTCCATCACTTGTGTGGCCGGTTGGTGTATTTGCAAGTTCTCCAAAAAGTATATGGTCAGCAATATTTTATACACATCCACACATTTATATGATTATGTATATGATTCTGCTTTTTGTGTGCGGAGGTCTTATGGCAACAATAGCACTTATTGTATCTAATATAGTTAATAACAGATTTGTGGCTATGCTTGCACCATATATTATTACTGAATTTGCAAATGCGATACTGCGCATGTCTGATAAGAAATGGCTGAGAGGTATTGCACCGACAAAGCTTTTTAATATGGCACAGACCAATACAGGAGCATCGTTTATAGTGTACATAGCAGTATTACTGATACTTGGAGTTGTTGTGTATTTTATAGGAGGGCTTAAGCATGAAACATACTAAAGGCAGATTCAGCATAAGAAAGCACCCGTTTATAATTACATTTATAATAATGGCAGTAATTGCTGTTGTAGTTGCGGTTGGATATATAGATGTGAATCACAGATTTCCAGAGCCGGAAGAAGAAATTGTAGAGAAGGATGAATGGGTACAGTATTCTGATGGGATAAAGATTAAGGTTACAGGAATTGATTACTGCACTGAACAGGAAGTTAATGAAAAATACAGTGCCAGTGTTAAGGAACTGGGCAGGTTTAGTTATATAGTTTTAAAGGTTAAAGTTCAGAATGAGTCACAGGATAAGTTTAATATGTTCAGTATTGTGACAGACTCTAATCTTGTTATATACCCGGATGGATATGAAAATCAGGGAATGGTATGTGAAGATAATGTATCTGTTAATAAGGGCGAGGTCAAAGACTTTACACTGGCATATGTCATTAGTAAAAATTATCTGAGTGAAAAGAAGCTGGATAAGCTCCTTCATGAAGATATATATCTGTGTTTTAAGGCTTATCCAGTAAGACAGGCGATTGTAATCAGGGGTATAGATGGATGAAGAAATTAAAATTATTATTTAATGTAAGTGAGGCTGCACTTACGGCGGCTGTGTTTGTATTAGTAACAGCACTTGTACCGATGGATATAATTCTAAAACTTGTGAGTCAGTCCGTTATTAATGGAAATCCGTGCCTATATGATGCACTTATCAGTGTGAATGTAAGTACAATGTGGAGATATGTTGTTCCATTTGTATTGTTTTATGTTCTTTATATTCAGAAATATGATTTGAACAGTGCAATAGTTATAAGAAGAAAGAATGTAAGAAATGTGTGGATTAATTCACAGATTAATATGGTTGTGGCAGCAGGATTTTTCTCTGCGTATATTACGGTGGTAACTTTAATAGCCGGGTATCTGATGACAGGAAAAGTATATAACTGGGATGAAAAATTCAGCAAGGCATTCATGGCAACAGGAGATATAGTACAGAACCGCCCATCACTGTGGCTTTTTATAATTGCATTTGTTATAGAAGCATTTGCAATATTGTATGTATCAGGCACGCTTATGATGATTATGTGGTGGTTTACTAATAACCAGTGGGCAGGTTTCCTTGCTGCCTTGGCTGTGAGCAGCTTTGAGAACATGGCGTACATGGGATTTCTTACATATTATTACAAGTTAAGAGGCAATATCTATATGAACGGTGTGCAGATATGGCGGAATATATTGTATCCGCTGATACTGTGTCCGGCTGTGTCACTGGTAACAACTGTGATTATCAGAAGAAAGGACTTTTTCAGATGAAAAATGTGATGTTTCAGATAAAATATGATTTCATTAATGGAATAGTGCATCAGTGGAAGAAATTTCTTCTGATTGCAGTGGTATATGCTGTTCTTATAACAGACTTTCTTGTGCGCTGTAAGACAAAACATTTTATGGGACAATACACATCATCGGATATCATATTATATATATTTCGCGGGATGCGCTGGATTGTGGATGTACAGACGGATATTAATATTCCGACAGCATACATACTTCCGAATATTCTTATTGGTTTTGCAATAGGTAATTATCCATTCAAGGACATTAACGGTTATGGTGGAATGGTTCTTATGAGAGCCGGTAAGAAGCTGGTATGGTGGATTTCCAAATGTATATGGGCAGTGCTTACTGCATGTATCTGTTATGGAATCTTAATACTTGAGATAGCCGGTGTTTCGCTGGCAGGTGGAAGACTGAGTCTGCAGGTCAATAGACAAGTGTGTATCAGTATAGACGGTTACGACAAAACACTGATAAAGAATAATCCGAATCTTACAAGACTTGCAGTGTATATGATTAGTGTGGGGCTTCTCACAACAATTGCAATATGTCTTGTGCAGATATGCGTTTCACAGATTATGGGACCTATTATTGGATATATTGCTGTCGTAGTTATAATGATTATGGGAGTGTTTTTCAGGTCATTCCTGTTTATAGGAAACGGCTTCATGGCGTTAAGAAATATTATGTATACACCGGAAGGCGGAAGCCTTACGTTGACGGTTATTGCAGATATTATGCTGATAGTTATTTCAGTAATTGCAGGATATGTTTCGTTTAGGAGAATGGATATATTAAAGAAGAGTGATTGGAGGGTGTAATTATGGTAATAAAGCTTACAAATGTTTCAAAGGTTATAAAGAAGGCAAAGGTTCTTGATAATGTTAATCTGGAACTTACAAGTGGTAAAGTGTACGGATTAAAGGGAAAGAATGGCTCAGGAAAGACAATGCTTATGAGGGTTATATGCGGTCTTATATCAGCAACAGAGGGAACTGTTGAGATAGACGGCAAGATTCTTGGAAAGGATATGACATTTCCGGACAGTGTCGGAGTGTTAATAGAGAATCCCGCATTTATCGGTAATTATACGGGCTTTAAGAATCTTAAGGTGCTTGCTTCAATCCAGAACAGAGTTGATGATGAACATATAAGAGAGGTAATACATCAGGTAGGTCTTGACCCTGATGATAAGAGAACTTATAGAAAATATTCTCTTGGTATGAAGCAGAAGCTGGGAATTGCTGCAGCCTACATGGAGAATCCTGACCTTATCATACTTGATGAGCCTATCAACGCACTTGATGAAGCCGGAGCAAAGCAGGTTCATGAGATACTTGAGGAACAGAAGAAAAGAGGTGCGCTTATCATAATTGCATGCCACGATAAGGAAGAACTTGAGATGCTCTCTGACGAGATAATTGAGATTAGTGAAGGAAGAATCATAGAAAAGTAGAGGAAAAGGGCGGTCATACAGGTAAGTGTGATCGCCCTTTGATATCTAAATGCTTAATTTGCCGCTGAATACACCATCGTATTCAGTAAAATAACTCTCTTCAATCTTTCTCATCATAACAGTAACATAATCATCAATATAGCTTAATGATATGTACATATTGCCTACAGAACTGTCAATAATCTGCACTTTGATAAGAAGATTATTGTCAGCTCTGAAAGCTGCGCTTGCACCACATTTGAAATTATAATCAGGGAAGTTCTGAAAAACATTCTTTCCGAGTCCGAAATGCAGCTCGTGATTTCCTGTTGCATTAGTATAGAAAAATGTTCCTTCATCCCCGTTAAATGTAAGCTTTATGTCTGTTACACCACATGGATTATCGTCAAATTCATAGCTCTTTCCGTTGATTTTGCTTACAAGGTCTGAACTATATTCGCCCGGCTGCACAAGAAGCTGGCGTGAATTCTCGAACTTCTGGAATTCTTCATAATCACTATTATCACTATTATCAGTACATGCATCAATATGGCTGTATACTTCCTCGTAAAATGCATCATATATCAGCTGTACTCCACCCTGACGACCTTGTACATCAGCAGTGGTGACAAGAATAACATCTTTGTCAGGGTAATATATGGCAAGCTGCCCTCCCATGCCAAAAAATGCATAACCATTGTGAGTTGTCATCCAGAACTGGTAGCCATAGCCTTGCATCTCTTCCCATGTGCCTGATTTTCCATAAGGGTCACTCTGCTTAACAGTTGCTTCCTTAAGATATCCGGAAGGGAGTAACTGCTTCCCGCCAAGTTTACCATTCTGGGATACAACATACATAACCTTAAGGATATCCTGCGGTGTTGCACACATTCCTGAACCGCCCATGCTTACTTTGCCATCAGGAGATTTTAATATAAATGCTTCTTTAGAAAATCCTAATTCGTCTAAGAACTTTGTTCTCAGATAATCAAGAAGTTCCATACCAGTGAGCTTTTCAACAAGTGCACCTAATGTATGCGTTGAAGCTGTATCATAAGAGAAATTAGTTCCTGGAACGTGGTCGGGTGTAACAGTAAAGAAAGAACCTACCCAGTCAGGAGAGCCTCCGATTTTGTATGCATTTTTATCGTGACATGTTCTCATTGTGAGCATCTGCCTTATTGTGAGCATCTGCATATATGGGTGCACGCCTGTTTCTGGCTGCTTTTCAGGAAAATAATCTGCAATATGGTCATCAAGTGAGATTCTACCTTCATCGGCAAGCAACCCTATGGCAAGTGAAACGAAAGATTTGGTTACAGAAAACATTCTGTGGAGAGTGTCTCTTGTGTATGGTGCATAGTAGCTTTCCATACATATCTTACCGTGTCGCATGACAATTATGCTGTGCATAGGAATGTTGTTATATTCAAGCTTTCTGGCAAAGCTGATAAGTCCTGTGGAAGATATTCCTACATCTTCTGGTATTACCTTTTCAAAGTCTAACATTGTTGTCCTCCAAGATAGTTGTAGTGATTAAACACAATAATTGTTTCCATTATAGTCCTTTTGTGTGTATACTGTAAATCAAAAAATAAGAATCTTTAAATTAAATCCAATATAGTATATACTTAATGTAAATATGCCAGAGGGCATGAAGGAGAAGGAAATGATAGATTTATTACTTAAGAGGTTCATAAAAGATTATGATAAGACGAAGAACCCTGAAGTCCGTACAAGATATGGTGTGTTTGCCGGAATTGTGGGGATAATCTGTAATCTTATACTGTTTTTAGCAAAGATAATTGCAGGAGTGCTTACGGCATCAGTTTCAATTATGGCGGATGCAGTCAATAACCTATCGGATGCAGGATCTTCAATTGTTACACTTATAGGTTTTAAGCTTGCAGGAAAGCCGGCTGATTATGAACATCCGTATGGTCATGGAAGAATCGAATATATATCAGGCTTCATAGTATCAGGAGCAATTATAATTATGGGCTTTGAACTGCTGACAACATCATTCAGGAAAATACTTCATCCTACGCCGCTTGAGGTATCTGTGTCATCTCTTATAATACTTGTATTATCAATTCTTATGAAAATGTGGATGGCTAAATTCAACAAATATCTTGGCAATAAGGTGGATTCTGCTGCAATGAAGGCTACAGCAACAGACAGCTTATCAGACTGCGTTGCAACATCAGTAGTCCTTATAGGAGTGCTTCTTACACTGTTTTCTGATATTAATATAGATGGAATAGCAGGAGTTGTTGTTGCAGTATTTGTAATATTAGCTGGTTTCGGTGCGGCGAAAGATACATTGCAGCCACTTCTTGGTCAGCCACCAACTAAAGAATTTGTACAGGAACTTGAGAATATTGTTCTTCAGGATAAGCACATAATTGGGGTTCACGACCTGATTGTGCATAATTACGGTCCAGGCAGAGTATATGCATCGCTTCATGCAGAGGTTCCGGCTAATATGGACATGATGGAAGTACATGATTATATAGACATGGCTGAAAGAAGAGTTGAAAAGCGCATGAAATGCTTTATAAGCATACATATGGATCCGGTAGTTACAGATGATGAGGTGATAAATCATTTGCGAAATATGACTACTGAGGTTGTAAAGTCAGTAGGTGAGGAACTGGATATACATGATTTCAGGACTGTTAAAGGCCCATATATAACGAATCTTATATTCGATGTGCTTGTTCCTTATAATTATCATCTTTCAGACGATGAGATAAAGAAACAGATTCAGAAAAAAATCACGGAGAAGCAGAGGGAATGCCGCGCCGTGATTAAGATTGATAAAAGTTATACAGGCTGATTAAATCCAGCCGCCATCAAGAGTTATTATCTGACCGGTAAGATAGCTGTTCATTCCGGAAAGAGATTTAACAAGTTTAGCGACTTCCTGCGGGCTTCCAAAACGGCCTGCAGGAATTTCTTCGGCAAGGGAAGCCTTGTCATCATCTGAGAGATGACCGTTCATCTCTGTGTCAATAGCTCCGCAGGCAACAGCGTTGACCTGAATACCACTTGGAGCGAGTTCCTTTGCAAGTGCTTTTGTAAATGAGTTGACTGCCCCCTTTGTTGCTGAATATGCAACCTCACAGCTTGCACCATACAGTCCCCACACAGAAGATATATTAATAATTTTGCCACAGTGTCGCTTCATCATGTCTTTAACAGCAAAATGGCAACAGTTAAACACAGAATCTAAGTTAGTGTTACATATCCTGTGCCACTCATTTTCGCCCATATCCTGGAAAAGTCCGACAACAGATATTCCGGCATTGTTGATAAGCACATCAACCTGACCGAAACGCTGAAGGCACATGTCAAACATTTTCTGTACATCACTGTAATTTCCCATATCGCCTATAAATGTTTCACAGACACTGCCTTTTTCCTCAATAATGGATTTGACTTCATTTAGTTTATCCACATTATTCACACAGTTGATAACAATATTAGTGTCTTTTCCGGCAAGTTCTATTGCAATTGCTTTTCCGATTCCACGGGAAGCACCAGTTATAACTATAGTTTTTTTCATGATAATATGCCTCGCTTAATAAAATGTAATTTCAATAATATCGTTATTATAATACAGGAAAATACTGGATTTTTCTATAAAAAAATTAAAAACAAATATTGACAAAAACTTCCTTGTGCATACTTACCAAAAAGAAATTCAGATTGTATTTATTTCAATAATTGCTTGACAAGATTTTAAAATGCTTTGAAAAGTTTTCCACATTTTTAAAGACCGATTTTATCTAAAATGAGACTTATCAACCAAGTTATCCACATTATCCACAATTATCCACAATATTTTGTTATTAATTTAGTATACCTGGAACAGAATAAATGTTTTGTGAATATTTGCAAAAAATCAGAAAACTTACTTATGACACTTGACATATTTGCATAAAATAATTAAAGGACATACTTGTTAATTTACAAATATATGATATAATACTTACATAAAATAAGTATACAGAAATGTATCTTAGGTCGTGTTAGCTGCATGTGTATATATTCTTTCGACACATGTGGTGATTTAAGAAGGAAGAATGTCTGATAGATTTTATAAAGAGAAGGTTGGAAAGGAATTACGATCAGATTCTTACCTCTGCCCACGATTATAAAACACGTAAAGGAGTTGGACATCATGAGATTTATAATTACAGGAAGAAATATTGATATAACAGAGGGATTAAAGTCAGCAGTAGAGGAGAAGCTTGGAAAGCTTGACAGATTCTTTGCACCAGAGACGGAAGTTAATGTAACTTTGAGTGTAGAAAAAGAAAGACAGAAGATTGAGGTAACTATTCCAGTTAAGGGTAACATCATAAGAAGCGAGCAGGTAAGCAGCGATATGTATGTTTCAATTGATCTTGTCGAAGAAGTTATCGAGCGTCAGTTAAAGAAGTATAAGAATAAGATTGTTGACAAGCAGCAGAACGCAGCAGCATTTGCACAGGAATTTGTAGAGAAAGATTATGATGACGATGAGGTTAAGATTATCAGAACCAAGAGATTCGGAATCAAGCCAATGGATCCTGAAGAAGCATGTGTTCAGATGGAGCTTCTTGGACATAATTTCTATGTGTTCTTTAATTCAGAGACAGAGGAAGTTAATGTTGTTTACAAGAGAAAAGGTAACACATATGGTTTGATTGAACCAGAACTTGATTAGTATGCTTTTTTACGTCATATAGGTTTATCCTCTTTTTCAGAGTACCGTCTGCCGGTTAGTGCCGGTAGGCGGTATTTCTCTGTATGTATAAGAAATCTATTTATAAAATTTTAATGGTTTAACTTTACTTGATAGAATATCTAAATAGTGGTACAATTACAACACAAATAGGCTTTTATAAGGAGATATATAAAGTAATGGGATTAGCTCAGAAATTATTTGGAACACACAGCGAACATGAATTGAAAAGAATATATCCAATTGCTGATAAGATTGAGAGTTACAGAGAATCTTATGGCAGG
>OMCO01000705.1_pt1 | contig 10390 bp, 8 predicted proteins | sample 1645031 | NCBI WGS metagenome assembly OMCO01 (sample SAMEA103958146, study PRJEB25191) | human gut metagenome
GCCGATCAATTTCCTGCTACGCTCCGATGAAGAACAGATGAACATTATTTCTTCGTTTGCATCATGGCTGAAGATTTCGCCGATGCGCCTCCAGATCAAGTCGATTACGAGGAAGGCAGATTCCGATAAGCATATTGCAATGGTGCGAAAAGAGCTGGCGGAAGAGGATAATGAGAAGTGCAAAGAACTCAGCGAGGATTATATCCGGCTGATTAAAGATATCGGAAATCGAGAAGCGCTCACACGGCGCTTCTTTTTAGTTTTCCAGTACGAGGCGGTCGGTCGCAATGAGAGCGATGATTATGGCAAGATTTATGCAATGATGCAGACCGCCGAACAAAACGCCCGCGCATATTTTATGCAGTGTGGCAATACGGTTCTTCAACCCAAGGATCCGGATGAGGCTACAGCTGAAATTTTGTATATGTACTTTAACCGGCGTTCCTGTATGGATGAACCATTTAGCAGTCGTGTCAACCGCGTGGTGGTAGATACGATGGCGGCAAAAAATAAGGTTATCGGTATTGATCCGGTGCCCAATATCAAGTTTTCGCACTTTATCGTGCCAAGAGGCATCGACCTGAGTCACTACAACTACATTGTAATGGATGGGCTGTATTATTCTTTCCTGTATATCAAGAAGGACGGTTACCCAAATGCGGTTCGCGGAGGCTGGATGTCTGCAATCATCAATGCCGGTGAAGGAATTGATGTGGACATTCATTTACATAGAGAAAATCGCAGCAGAACAATTGATAAGGTTGCACAGAGAATTCGACTGAACCGCACTAAGCTCAAGAGCCTGCAGGATACCAGCACCGATTATGAGGAACTGACCAATTCGATTTCTGCTGGTTATTATATCAAAAACGGTATCGCAAACAACAACGAGGACCTGTTTTATCTGTCTGTGTTTATCACGGTTTCTGCAAAAAGTTATGAGGAACTGATTTGGCGCAAGCGGCAGATGGTGGATATGCTCAAGTCGATGGATATCTATACCAGCGACTGCAGATTTCAGCAAGAGGCTGCTCTTCGTTCGGTTATGCCCTTTTTGCAGATTGATCCGAGGTTGGAGAAAAAAACGAAGCGCAATGTCCTGACAAGTGGTGCGGCAGCCACCTATATGTTTACAAGTTACGAGATGTCCGATGATTCCGGTGTGCTGCTTGGTATCAATCGCCACAATAACTCGCTTTGCATTGTCGATCTCTTCAATACCAAGAAGAACAAAAATGCGAACCTGACGATGTGTGGAACCAGCGGAGCGGGTAAAACCTTCCTGCTACAGCTCCTTGCTCTGCGTATGCGAATGCGCGGAATTCAGTGTTATATCGTGGCGCCCATCAAAGGGCATGAGTTTAAAAGAGCCTGTGATAAGATCGGCGGTCAGTTTGTCAAAATTGCTCCGGGTTCTCCCCACTGCATCAATGTGATGGAGATCCGGCACACCATTTCCCCGGAGATGGAGCTGATTGACGATGTGGACTACAACGATATGGACTCGATGCTCGCAAAAAAAATCCAGCAGCTGATGATTTTCTTCTCGCTGCTCATTCCTGATATGACAAACGAGGAAGAACAGATGTTGGATGAAGCGTTGATAAAGACCTATAGCGATTTTGGGATCAATCACGATAACAATTCTCTTTATGAAGATATGTCCATATCACCGCCTAAGATGAAAAAGATGCCGATTCTCGGAGACCTGCAGAAACATTTGCTTGAAAATCCGATGACAAGCCGCATTGCGGCTATCGTGAGCCGCTTTGTGACTGGGTCGGCTCAGAGCTTTAACCGCCAGACCAATGTAGACCTCTCGAATAAATATATCGTACTTGACCTTTCTGAACTCAAGGGTAAACTCCTTCCGGTCGGGATGATGATTGCACTCGATTATGTCTGGGACAATGTGAAGGCAGACAGGACTAAGAAGAAAGCCATTATGATTGATGAGATATGGCAGCTTATTGGAGCCTCGTCTAATAAACAGGCCGCCGAGTTTTGCCTGACAATCTTCAAGACGATCAGAGGTTTCGGCGGTGCTGCGCTGGCAGCGACACAGGATCTCTCAGACTTCTTTGGTTTGGACGATGGCAAATACGGCAGAGCAATCATAAATAATAGCAAAAATAAGATCATTTTAAACCTTGAGCCGGATGAGGCGGAATATGTGCGGGAGACATTAAAACTTACCCGCACGGAAATCCGTTCCATTACTCAGTTTGAGCGTGGTGAGGCTCTTGTTTACAGCAATAACAGCAAAATTCCGATTGCTGTCAAGGCATCTAAGGTTGAACAAGAGATGATTACCACTGACCGTGCCGAACTGGAGGCAATCCTAAAAAGAAAGCAAAAACAGGCGCATAGTGCTTAAAATGCGTATTCTGATAAAAATACGCACAAGGAGGTGAGCAGAAAATGCTGCTACAGGACGAACAGTACATTATCAAATGGTTATCCCAATACGGGACATTGACCAAAACACAGGTCATTCGTCTCTTAAAAGATAAACCCGTCTCTACGGCGGAAAAGATTATCCGCAATCTCAAACGGGATATGCGGATTACGGATGTAGGCGGCTATTACTTGGCGCTGGACGAGATGTGCAAGCCTGATCAGAGATTGATCATTGCGGTTTGGGTATTATTACAGTTCATCGACCAGGTAGAGCCGCTTGCCCATTATCCGGCGGTTTATCCGGCGCAGATTTTCTTTTTGAAAGAGAATGTCGGATATGAGATTGTTGTTCTCTATGACGGCGAACAGCATTTAATGAGGCTCCTTCAGCCACAGGAAGACGATCTGAAGTACATTATTGTTGTGCCGCATATTTCAATGGCACAGTCCCTATATGTTCCCAAAGTCCCCTGCCTGTATGCGACAGTAGACTTTGAAGGCCGGGAGGAACCACACATCACATTTTATTCTGAGGAGGCGATAAACAGTGAGAGTAAATGAAACGCCGTTTGAAAAATCGTTAAGAAGAGCAAGCGTCCTGTCAATTCGTTTAGAAAATGAGATTTCGCAGACCAAAAAGTTGGCAGAAAACGGTGAAATCAAGATTGCCTATGAGCTGGCCTTGAAAGCCGCAAACACATCAGAAAAACTGACTTTGGTGACAAGAGCGCTGCCGGCTTATACAGGCTGTCCTACAGCAAAGGAAGATGTGGAGCTGCAGATAGCTGATAGTATTCCCATTGATATCGGATTTACCATAGAAGGCTGGTTTTCTATCAGAATTCCAGCTCTTTTGCCGAAGAAAACGGAAGGCTCGGCTTCGTATATCCGCTCTTACCTGTATCCGGTGATGAAGCACTTTTTCTCTTATGTCCCGCCGGTCAAATATAGTGACTGTGTTCTGATTTTCAGACACATTTACAATAAAAACCGCCCTGAGCGACAGTACAGGGATCACGACAATATCGAAGTCAATATGGTTGCCGATGTGGTAGCACTTTATGTAATGCAGGACGATGCTCCATTAAAGTGCTGCCATTATTATTGTAGCGCTGCCGGTGAGGAAGAACGAACTGAGGTCTATGTTGTTCCGAAGAAAGAGTTTCCGAACTGGTTGGTACTGGAGAAAACCTTCCCGCAGAAAGGAGTATTTTTGAGCGATGAATACCAAAAACCGCCCTGAAAACATATGTAAAAATCGCCGGATGCCGCCCCGGAAAAACTACACACATATAAAAAGGCGAAAAATCCTTAATGTATCGGCATTTTGGCGGCATCGGTGTGATGGGAAATCCGACAAAGAGAGCAGTCACTATGTCGCAAATGCTTCTGTGCTTGGGAGGTTATTATGATTACCGTTCGTCCAGGCAGTCACGCGCACGACATCATCACTTTGCTTTCGGTTATTGGCGAATTTCCTGTCCGTTCTTTGCATCTTTTGGGCAATGAGCGTGTGATTAAGGCTTTGGTTCATAGAATGACTTTGCTGCAGGAATATCGCCTCCCCGATGATGCACAACCGAGACTTACCTGTAAACTATTAAAGATTAGCGGTGAGAGATCATATAAGACGCTGAGACTTACTAAAGCGGCAATCCCCATACTGGACTGGATTCATCCGAATGCGAGAGAGTATTATTTGGGCTCTTTCTGGAATCATAGATTCCCCGGAGACTCAGCCCATCGGGAGCGCAATCACAGAGTTGCGGAAGCGGCAGCGATGTTTTATATGGCAAATATTCAAACCCGGGCCTATGATTTGCCGCCTCTTCAAAATTCTGAAATCAGTCTGACAGTACCGGAGTATCCCGCGTATTACCTGGCGAAAGATCTCAAGAAACTGGGTGAGTCTGAGATGAATAAGACGATGTTCACGAGAGTCACAGGCGTTCTGTTCTCTTACTGCGAAGCATATGCGGTTTATAACACCCGCAGCGCCCTGATGAAGTGGAATGGCATGGGTGAGTTCAAGACGCTGCACAGTTTGATCGAAATTGCAAGGTTAAACGCCGGCATTCATAAGATCCAATCAGCCATTCTTTTCGGCGAGTCTGAGGAGATTGCGTTGAAGACCATTTTGGAGACAGAAAAGAACCGGCGCCTTGAGTTTCGGTTTGACAACATCTATCAATTCATTTATTTTGTGCCCATGAATTCCTTTGGCATTCGGCTTTTGATGCTGTTTGCCAGACCCAACTGGAAAGCGAAGCTGAATGAACTATTATTCGACGAAGATGATCTATCCAAGAATCAGGGCGTAATGGAATATGATGCGTTTGTAGATGGGAAATATGTGTATTCGTTTTTGGATAATGACATTGCACGGCTCATCCGGTTGCGGGAAGCACTCCAGACTGGAGCGCACCCATTTGAGGTACTCTGCTTCCCTGAGCAATTTACTCTTCTCCGAAAATATCTCGGCCCACAGATTGATATCAAAACCATTGATATAGATTCGGTGGAAGACGCAATGGGCCGATAAGGAGGAAAAGATTTGGATGACAAAAAACGCAAGGGCGCCATCGTCGTTGCCGCCATACTGGGTTTGGTGGCAGCACTTTATCTCGCTGGTCTTCTTGCGCAGGTATTAAATAATTATTCCATTTGGATGGACGGCGGCGGCCTTACCGGACAAACCCAAATGCCACCGGTTGAGTTCAGCCCGACAGTCTGTTTCCCGCAGGCATTTACCTGGAATGGCCTCAAGGGCTTGATCGGTATGATAGTTGTCGGTGCAATCATATTTGCGTATGTAAAGCTGAACGACCGGTTTGGCAGTAAAGACTACGATGAGCGTGGATTCAAAGTGGTCAAAAGCGGTACATACGGTACGGCATCGTGGATGGATGAAAAAGAGATGAGAGATGTTCTTGAAATTACAACTCCATCAAAAGCGGAGGGCGTAATCCTCGGCGAGTATAAAGGCAATACCGTCTGTATGCCGAAAGATACCAAACTCAACCGGCACATTGCGATCTTCGGTGCATCCGGCACAATGAAATCCCGGGCCATTATCAGAAACGCCCTGTTTCAGGCTATCAAGCGTGGTGAGTCTGTCATAATCACAGACAGCAAAGCGGATCTCTACGCGGATACAGCTGAACTGTACCGAAAAAATGGGTATGAGGTGAAAGTCTTCAATCTTATTAACCCGGAGCACGGTGACAGCTGGAACTGTATGTCAGACTTAAATGGGGATACCCTGATGGCGCAGGTACTGACCAATGTCATCATCGGAAATACGAGTTCGGGCAAAGGCGATCATTTCTGGGACAATGGTGAGGCCAACCTATTGCGAGCGCTGATTCTCTATGTAGACCAGGATCGCACCCGAAGCGCCGACATGAAGCATCTCCCTGCAGTCTATCAGATGCTGACGCAAAACTCGGAAAAACAGCTTTCAGCATTGTTTGAGAAACTGCCGTTAGACCATCCGGCGAGGGCACCGTATAATTTATTCGCGCAGGCAAGTGACACGGTTCGCTCCGGCATCATACTGGGACTTGGTACAAGACTTCAGGTGATGCAGGATAAAGCGGTTCAGAATATTACCAGTCGGTCTGACATAGACCTGATGGCACCTGCCAAGAAAAAATGCGCTTATTATATTATTCTGAGCGATCAGGACGCTACAATGGCATTCCTGTCATCGCTCTTTTTTTCTTGTATGTTTATCAAACTGACTCGCTATGCGGATTCCACAAAGAGCGGCAGCTGCGATGTGCCCGTGAATTTGATCCTGGATGAGTTCAATAATATCGGACGCATCGGCGGCGCTGCAGATGGCTCAGACTTTTGCAGAGCGCTTTCTACAATTCGTGCCAGAAACATTCGGGTAATGCTTGCAGTCCAGAGTCTTGGGCAGCTTCAAAACCGGTATCCGCAGAACCTTTGGTCCGAAATTGTCGGCAACTGCGACATCCAGCTGATGCTTGGATGCACAGACGATGTCAGTTCAGAATACTTTTCAGCCCGCAGTGGCGATATGAGTATTGAGGTCAATTCCACGATGACGGTGCGGAGAACCATCGCAGTAGCGCAGGTGATTCCCCAGTACCGTCATACTGAGGGACAAGGAAGACGCCGGCTGCTTACTCCAGATGAGGTCCTTAGGCTTCCGAACGAGGAACTGCTTTGTATCATTCGAGGTCATAATGTACTCAAACTCAAAAAACTCGATTACACGAAACACCCGATGTCATCGCAGATTATTCGTTCGTCCATTATGGACTATTGTCCGGCAGATGTTTTTCGTCAGTCTGGACAGACTGAACCGCTCCCCTCTGATCCTGAGCCTGTGAAAAAGCCGGCTCGCAGAAAAAGCTTATACAGCTCGGCGAAACCGCCGAGTGAATTTTAATTTAAGGAGGATTTCATTATGCCAGCCAAGAAACAAGATGTTGCTCCTGAGGAAATGGCGCCTCAGGCAGAAGAAATGGTAACGCCAGAAGATGCCTCTCCTCAGACTAACTCTGAAAATAAAAAACCTGGTGCCACGCGCGCCAGAAAGGCTAAAAAAGCTACAGAAAAATCTGAGTCTGACACAGAGCCTGAAAATGAAAGCCCCGGGTCCGAAGGAGAAAGCATTCCAAAGAGAAAACGCTCATATACCAGACCGACAATGAATGTTCTTTCGATTGATGAGCGTCTTGCGGTCGAGACAGATGCTGACAAAGCCAAGAACGATCTGCTTGATTTAATCGAGTCGATGAAAACGAAAAGAATTCTGACAGGTACAATCCAAGGTGTTGAGCGCCCCGAAGATAACCCAAACCGTTCTCTGGCAGTCATTTATCATGGCGACTTCAAGGTCATTATTCCGGCAGAAGAAGCAGTTGAGCCGCCTGAGGATTTCAGAGGCCGTTCCGAATCTGACATCATGCACTATATGCTTACCAAGAGATTGGGTGCCGAAGTCGATTATATCGTCAAAGGCATTGACCCTAAAGCTGGTATTGCAGTGGCCAGCCGCCTTGAGGCAATGGCGGCCAAGCGCAAAGAGTATTACTTTGGCACAGACCGGGACGGTAATAACCTGATCTATAACGATGTCTGTGCGGAAGCGAGAATCGTATCGGTGATTCGGGCAGGCATCTTTGTGGATCTTTTTGGCCTTGAGATTTATATTCCACTCAGGGAACTGAGTTACCAAAGGCTTTTGGACGCCAGCGCACAGTTCCAGCCTGGACAGCGGGTTCTCGTTAAAGTCCTTACGGTAGACCGCAGCGAGCGAAATCAGGTAAAGGTGACAGCATCTGTCAAGCAGGCGGGTGAAAATCCGTACGAAAAGGCGCTCAAAAAATATTCGGTCGGCAACCGCTATGTGGGAACGGTCAGTATGGTTGATACAACCGGTGTGTTCGTATCTTTGGACGGCGGTGTGGATTGCCTTTGCAGCTATCCAAAGCGAGGTCGTCCACCGAGAGGTGCCCGTGTAACCGTAAGAGTGCTTGGGATCAATAAGGAAAACAACCGCATCTGGGGCGCCATCACACATATCGCAACGCCGAGATAAGTCTTTTACAGGCATAACCTGTAGAAATATATTCGTAACCCATCAAATTTGATATAGGGAGGTGATATTGAAATGGTAAATTGCAATCTGTCCAAAGCAGAGCAGGTCCGCCGCAAGGAAATTGTGGAGCACACACGCTGTATGATACTGGAACAGATGCCCGTAGACGATCAGGATGAGACTTCACTGATGCTCGGATACAAAGGCTATTATCTCCAGATTTCATTTTCCGTGCTTCATCCTCTGATGGTCATCTGTTTAGCACGCTCGATTCAGTCTGTCGGTTCGGCCAAAAAGAAAAAAATGGTCAATGAGCTGAATTTAAGGAGCGTCCTTGGAAGCCACGCAATCAATGATGCCGTCGGCTGTTATTCGTATAGAGCCACGCAATGGCTGGATACTGACCTGACGCCGGAACGGTATTTTGAGATTTTGGACCGCATTGTAGATGAGGCGGATCGGGCATATCAAAAGCTGGCGGGTTAATGTTGCGCTTTATGGTCAATCTTCGTGTAATGAAATAAAACTCAAAAGGAGATGACCATAATGAAAAAGCGACTACTTGCCATAGCATTGTGCGGCCTGATGCTCACCATACTGAGCGCCTGTTCTGCAGATACAGCTTCCTCTTCAGAAAAAAATCAAACAAGCACTGTTACTTCAGAGGAATCTTCAGAAATGAGTCATCTGGAAGAAAGCATTCATGTTCCCGAAAGCTCCATTCCTCAGACTGACTCTTCCTCACAAGCAATGGATGAGGAGAAACAAGAAAAAAATCCAGTTACCCAGACTGATTCTGAGAAGACAGCAGCAGATCAGCCGCCGGCGGAAGCTAAAAATCCGGATCCAAAACCAACACCGGAACCGGCGCCCGCCCCTGATCCTGAGCCCATTCCCGAGCCTACTCCGGAACCGACACCGGAACCTGCCCCGGATCCTAAGCCGACTGAACCGCCTGCCACCGCATTCGATGTGGAAGGCTATGTCGAGATGGCAAAATCCTATGGGCAGTCCATAGGGCTTAAACTGGATTCTTCAGCAACTGCGTGCTGGGATAATCCGATCTACGCAAACGCAGACAGCCTCTACATCCAAAGAGATTTACAGGATACGCTGGATTGGTATAAAGACAGCGGCTTTACTTCTTTCTGGGTGTGGACGGAAAACCTCGGGAACAACGACTATCATATCTATATCGGATATGCGTAAAGTGAACACGGCAAAGCGAAGGCTCATCGAAAGATGGGCCTTTTCTTATGCCCAAATTTAAGGAGGAACCTCACAATGAAAAAAGGTAAACGATTTTTATCGCTGCTGATGGCATTCATTATGAGCCTTGGCGTATTTTCTGGTCTTACGACCAATGTTTTTGCGGCAACGCAGGAAATGGAAATTTATCTCCTGGCGCTGCCTCGTGCATCGGACAGTTCTAATACAGCGGATTGGGGACATCCGGACTTGAACCTAATTGGCGGATGGAGCACCGGTGTAAGCAATGGCCCTAAATTCGTGTACTGCCAAAATTCCTACACCGGCAGAGCTGTATACTGCATCGAACCCGGTGTACCTGTAACAACCGGCGACAAATTTGACGGGTTTGACGAAACCTTCTGGAATAATTATCCGTCTGATTTGAATCCAACGTAACCGCCGAGACGGAAAACAACGGCGTGGCTCCCGTGTCGCCCTTGTCCCCCTTATCGCCTTTGTCGCCTTTTACTCCCACAAAGGTGGAAACATACGTCCAGCCGTCCGTCAATTTTGCGAAAATTTTTCCGTTGTCCGCGTCGTCGCTTATTATTCCCGCAATATCGTTGAATTCTATTTCGGGATTGGAGAAATCAGCCTGCATTTCGGCTACGGAAAAATACCATTTTTTTACTGCGCCCGGTTCGCCTGTATCTCCCTTGTCTCCTTTTTCTCCCTTGTCTCCCTGCGCTCCGACGTCTCCGCGCTCTCCTTTGTCGCCTTTTTCACCCTTGTCGCCCTTGTCTCCCTTTTCGCCCTGCGGTCCCGTTTCGCCCTTTTCGCCCTTGAAAAGTCCGTCGGCTTTGTCCTCCAAAAGCCCTTCCGCAACCTGAGCCGCATACTGCCCCGCCGCGACCGCCGACTGCACGTGCGCGTCAAGAGACTCCGCCGTGCTTTCTAGCTCGCCGAAAGCGTCAAGCAGCTTGCCAAGCATATCCTCCGAGGCGTAAGGCTCTCCGTCGGCGTCTATGGACTTGTTGACGAAAAAAGAAGCGTTGGAGCTGCGCGTCGACTTGAATATTACCTGCTCCTCACCCTCCTTTCGCGCGCACAGCTGAATATATACCGTACCCGCGTCGGACAGAATACAGCCGTCCAGCACATATTCCAACTGATTTTCCACTACGGTGTCCGTGGCTTCCTCCAACGGTCCGACAATAAACTTCT
>OMCO01000707.1_pt1 | contig 10387 bp, 9 predicted proteins | sample 1645031 | NCBI WGS metagenome assembly OMCO01 (sample SAMEA103958146, study PRJEB25191) | human gut metagenome
CAGAATGTTCGGTAGCGCTAAGAACGCTTATAACTTCGCTGTTAACAACGACCAGTATTACAATGATGCAACATACAGCGTAATGTATGTTGATTCACACGACTATGCTCCTGAACAGCCGGATGAAACAACTCGTTTCACAGGCGGTACACAGACATGGGCAGAGAATATGGATCTTATGTTCACATTCCGTGGTATTCCTTGCGTATACTATGGTTCAGAAGTTGAGTTCAAGAAGGGTGAGCTTATTGATAAGGGTACACTTATTTCTCTTGAAAACTCAGGTCGTGCATACTTCGGTGATTATCTTGAGGGTACTGTAAACGCTACTGACTTCAGTGAGTACACAGCATCAGGCACTGTTGCTGATACTCTTGCAAGCCCGCTCAGTAAGCACCTTTCAAAGGTTAATGCTATTCGTCGTGCTATCCCCGCTCTCCAGAAGGGACAGTACACAGCATCAAGCACATATGTAACAGGTGGCGATATGTCTTATGTTCGCCGTTATACTGACGACAACACAGACAGCCTTGCACTCGTTTCAATTTCTTCAGGTGCAACATTCAAGAACATTCCTAACGGCAAGTATGTTGACGCTGTTACAGGTGATGTTAAGTATGTTACTGACGGTACACTTACAGTTCCGGAACTTGCTAAGGCTAACATGAGAGTTTATGTATGCTGCGCAAGCGGATTTACAGGTATCGACGGTCAGATCGGCGGAGATTCTGCTTACGCTAAATAATGCGGAATATTCCACACTCAACACGATTCTGATTCTGTAATCAAAATTAATTACGGCACTCCGAGTAAAATCGGGGTGCCGTTTTTTTGTTATTTTATTTGTTCGTAATATTTTAAAAAATGTGCTTATAATAAAAGTGTATCCGAAGTGTTATGTCAGCATAAAAATGCTTGACAAAAAACCTTTTGAACGAAAATACAAATATTCCACGCTTAAATATTTCCATAATATTCTCGGTATAGAATAACAATCGGGTAGCAGAAGTTTACATTCAGTAAATCTGTTACCCGATTGTTCTCTTATGTTTTTTATTGTTATAATCTGCACTCAAAAATTTCGTTGGTGTCGGAAAATCCATGTGATTTATACCATTCTGCTGAATTTTCGCTTGGCCATGCAAAGACAAGTTCGCAGTTGATTGACGAAAGGTAGTTCTTTACATAATCGAGCAGTCGAGTGCCGATGCCCTTGCCACGATATTCTTCAAGCGTGAACACCTTTGTGAGATACGCAATAAATTCACGCTTTGCATTCGGGGTGGGAATTGTCGGAATAAGATATACAAACATTGCCGAAAGAATTTTCGCATTCTCATCTTCCGCAACGAAGATTTTATATTCCTTGTTTGTGTATAAAAAGGCAACGAACTCCTCGATAAATACCGATTTTGTTACACCGTCGGTGTTGTGTTCACCGTAAGTTTCGTCGTCCTCAACAGCATGGGTCCATCTCATTTCCGCAAGCTGAACGAAATCTCTGTCCTGAACCTCTCTTATTACCATGCTATCACCTCATCAAATTATTTTCAACTTAAGTATAACACAAATTTCTGCGATTACAAGGATGCAATTCGTCAGTATTCGCTCTCGATTCCACTCATCGCAGTTATTCATTTGGTATTGTTCCTTGGGTATTTTTCTCTTAGTCTTTTTCTATGGGTATTATTAGGCTTCAAATTCTGAAGGGGACGGGTTCAAATTCTGAAGGGGGGAGGTGTAAATTCTGACCCCCATGGGTGTAATATTTGAAGTAGGGGGGTGCAGTATTTTACATGGGGTATGAAGTGATATTCGCAGAGTGTGTCGTTGCAGATTATGAGGTGGCAGAGTTTTCGTTTTTGTAATATTCGACGAGGTTGTCCCTGCCGAAACCTTCGTCATAAAAATTCGGGTTGATCGAGAACAGATAGGACGATGACTGAATCTTGCCGTATTTGCCGACCGTGAAACCGCCCGATTTGGTAATGATTTTTCTTTTGCAAAGGAATTTTATGCTTTCCCTAACGGTGTTGTCGGAGATTGCACAGGCCTCTGCAATGGTGTGTATGGACGGATAACAGGTGTTCGATTCGTCACAGCATTTGAGTATGTAGCATAAAACAGCGAACTGTTGCGGTTTTAGATTGAGGTCAAACACCTCGTTTGGTACCATAAAAAAGTTAGTCATAAAATCGCCTCCGCTTATAAGCACAAAAGGCGAAAAAATGTATATTTTAATGCATTTTTTGAAAAATTTAACAGAGTTTTTTTATACGGCAAATAATAAAGATAATTTTAGTTACTGTTTTCACAATTCAGTAGGTGCTCCGATGAACACTTGCAAGTAACGGTACAAATTTTATGGTAAATTAAATTATATAAATGTCGGAAATTTACCGTTATACCGTAGTGGCGAACATCGTTCGCCAATCAATTCGTGTGCAAGCACGAATTGAATAAAAGCTAATTTCAATTTGACATTATAATTTTTTGAAAAAAATAGATTGTGTGTTTGTTCGTTTTGGTTTTGCAACCAAAACGATTGGCGAACACTGTTCGCCGCTACATTGAATGGTGCAGAAGGTGGCAATGTTACGCTCGGGCATAATATGTTTTGCATTACAGAAACTATCTTCACGAACAGAGAGCGATTAGCACAAAGCAAATCTCGGGACTTATAGTTTTTACTATATCAGACTGTCTACACGAACAGGGTGCGAGGCACTCGTATGCATAGGGTAATATTAGCACAAAGCAAATCTCGGGAGTAGCAGTATTGACTGTTTCAAACTATCTACACGAATTGAGAGCGAGGCACTCGCATGCTTGACAATTTTAAGGTTGCGATATATAGTATAGTCAAGGGAAGAGATTAACGGCAAACACCGTAAAAATTGTGGGGTGAGCAGATGAAAATAACACTTAATCCCGACAAAGAAACAGTAAAGACAGTTAAAGAGGGCTTGAAGAGGACAGGCGGTTACTGCCCGTGCAGAATTCAGCGTACAGAGGAATACAAGTGTATGTGCAAGGAATTCAAAGAGCAGATTGCCGATCCTGATTTTGAGGGCTTTTGTCATTGTATGCTTTACTACAAATCTAAAGATTAAAATAACCGAACAGGAGGATTGTTATGGAAATAGAGCTTTACAAAGAAACTTTTGAGCAGGAGGTTTTGCAGTCGGATATCCCTGTGCTTGTAGACTTTTGGGCAACATGGTGCGGTCCGTGCAAGATGATTGCCCCGATTGTGAAAGAAATCGCTGACGAATATGACGGCAAAATTCTTGTCGGCAAGGTTAATGTTGATGAAGAACCCGACCTTACAATGCAGTACAATGTGTCGAGTATCCCGACTCTTATGGTGTTCAAAAACGGTCAGCTTGTCAACAAGGCAGTAGGCTATCGCGAAAAGGACGAAATCCTTAAAATGCTCAAGTAAATATACCGACTATAACACAAAACCGTGTGTACAGAAAAAGTACACACGGTTTTTTTATTTGTCAGATTAAAGCGATTGTGAAAATTCTGAAATCTTATTCTGTATTATCTTTATTGTTTCTTCGTTTGAATAAACAATTTCGGAATCAACAAGGCTCGTTGCAAAATCATAAAAGGGTTTTGCAAATCCACATTCATTAAGTTTAAAAACAGAGTGGCTGTTTTTTTCATCGGACAGAAGAAGGAAAAAGTCGTTAATCTGACCGGTTCCGCAATAACGAAGATTCTTCGGTAAATGGAGTTTGTCTTCACGAATAAGATGCAGACTGCTTTGCTTTAAATTTATTGCGGATTTGCAAAGTTCATTCAAGATTTTTATTCGATATTTGGGCGGAATAGGATTGTAGGCAATTTCGGGTATCTCGGTTATTCTGCCCGTCATAAGAAAATTGTCAAGCCCTCGTTCGGTAAAAATTGAAGTTTTTAACATAAAGTTGCGGTATTGCGAAAGACAGCTTTTTGCACGGTCAAATATGACGGGAAAGTTTGGAATGTCCTTTCTCATGCACATTTCAATTAATTCATCACCTATATATGGCGTTACGCATGGTTCGTATTCAATGGTAATCAAATTTGTGTTTGCAATGTCGTAGTGCCGCAAATGCTCAACATAAATACTGCTGTATCCCATAAGCGTGTTGATATCGGCAATCAGAGCATAGGAGTTATTTATTTTTTGTTCAAAGAGTTCTTTGTGAAGTTTGATTATGTTTTTATCCTGAGTTATTACAGCACTTCTTTTGTCATATGAAATCGTAACAAGGCAGTTGTCGGTAACAATAAAATATGGCAGAATGGAGCTGTTTGTTGTTTTATCGTAGTAGTAATAAGCACGGTAATCTGTTTTGCTGAGAAAAATCGGATAAATTTTGTTTATCATGTTTATGTTTGAATAGTAGTTATCATAGGAGTCGTCATAAGGTTTAAGACCGAAAATATGACATACCGACAAACCTGCTATGTCGGTTATACTTTTTAATAAATTGTTAATGGGTGACTTGTCTTCGAAAATATCGCCGTACATATATATGGTGTTATTTTCAACAGCTTCCTGTCGCATTATGGTTTCAATTGCGTTATAGGTGTCGGATTCGCCTTTGATCACAGCAGGATATTCCATATTAAGCGATATTTTAAAACTCCGTTCGATAGGGCAATGCTTAACCTCGAAAATGTTATACAGATTTTTGATAAAATTTGCCGTGCAGATTCTGCTTTTGTACCTGTCTTCGCCTATAATTGCTATCTCATATTCTTTTGTTAAATTAAATTTTTCTTCGGGAGAAAGACAGAGCGAAGCACAGATAAGTTCAAGTTCCTCCATGGTGGGCAGTTTTTGACCGCTCTTAATACGCTGGAGTTTTGTCCGTTCAATACCCGTAATTTTGCTCAATCTGTATATAGTTGTATCCCCGACAGCTCTTTGAAATTTTTCACAAAACGACATAATCATCACCACAATCAGCTATAGTACCTATAATAATAATAGTAATAATAAGGTGTGTTTATTATTACATAAAATATAATTACTGTCTGTACTTTTGATATAACTATTATACTACAAACAAAATAGCAGGTCAATGTAACTTGCGGTAAAAAATATGTCAAAAAAACACGAAAAATATGTTCTTATTTACTGCACACAAAATTGCACATATTGAGATAGTGAATTTTTATATGTAAAATATTTGATAAAGGAATTAATGAGAGGGGGAATATTTTTGGGTACGATAAAAGGACAGAAAAAAAGCAACCGAACCGTCATAATAAAAAACGGCTCGGTTAATCGTCGTCAAAGATATTTTAGTGCTTCCGAAGTCTTTCAAGCTCTTTGTCAATTATCATTGCAACAAGTTCTTTTCCATGAGAATCAAGCTTTTTGAATTTGTTGTAAATTATATCATACTCCTCTTCATCCTGTGCTGATTTTCGGTCAAGTGAAACATTGCAAAGGTCGTTAACGGTAAGATTAAAATAATCGGCTATTTTAATAAGTGAATCAACGGATACTCCTTTTTTACTTTTTAATGAATCATTTAAGGTGGTGGCCGCAATTCCGATTTTTTCTGCAAGCTGGCGAATTGACATATTATTTTTTGTCAAAAGGAACCTGATATTTGAAGAAGAAATTTGTGCATAATCAGTTGTGTTCATGGCATAACCTCCTTTTCTCATAATTATAGCCGTTTATCTGTCTATAATCAATTACAAAATAGAAATTGTATGGTAAGTTTTTTGTTTGATATTGACAATAAACACGAAATCGTATAAAATTAAGTAGTAAATAAACGAAAATTCGGGTGGTGATATAATGAATTGCGTTTTTCCATTAATAAAAAAGGCTATTGAAGAAGGAAATATCACTGTTGATGACATTGCAAAAAGTGTTGGCGAAGATGTTGTGATTATAAAGGAAAAGCTATGCGGTAAAGAGGATTTTATTATCAATGAAGCAATGACCATAAATATGGAGCTGTTTCCGGATATTCCTTTTAAAACTTTATTTTCACATTATAAAAACGATTAGTTATCAGGTATTTTTGCAGAATCGTGCTGTTTGTCCGAAAAATCGGTCGTCTGTCGGTTTTTGGGGAAGCTTGCTGAAATTCTGCTAATATATAATCAAACCAGCGGAAATAACCGCACAAACAGGAGGAGTAAAAAATGATCTCAAAAACAAAAAGCAAAAAAAGCTTTGCAAAACTCTTGCTTTCATTAGCGTGCGTTTTGTGTATGGCATTTTCGGTTGTTATTCCGGTTAATGCCGAAGCAGCCAACGCAAGTGTAACAAATGTAAGCGAAAGTCTTGTTCAGGTAAGAATGATTTACAAGAAAGACAGTCGTGATAAGGGTACACCTATTCAGGGCGGTACAGGTTTTCTTATCAACGGCAACACAGTTCTCACATGCGCTCATGTTGTTGATGTAAATGACGATGTTAAGGCAATTTGTAAAGATATTTTCGGTTCAAATTACAGCATTGACAACCTGAGCCTTGAAGTTGTTGTTTCAGGTGATGTAACAATCCCTGTTAAGGTTAAGAAGGAAAGTCAGGAAATGGACTTTGCAATTGTAAACCTTACCGAGATGATGAACAGAAGAACACCCGCTGTTCTCGGCGACAGCGACAGTGTTGACAAAACACAGGTTGTTTATGCTCTCGGTTTCCCCGCAGCAGTTGCAGAGCTTCAGAACAAAAATACATATACAAGCGATGATGTAACAATCACAAGCGGTGAGGTTTCAAAGATTACTTCATCTGACGGTATTGATTATATTCAGCACGGTGCAATTCTTAATAATGGTAACTCGGGCGGTCCTCTTGTAAATGAGAACGGCGAGGTAGTTGGTATCAACAAGGGTACAAAGAGCAACTACTACTATTCCGTAAGCATGAATCAGGTTAAGAATATCCTTGACGAACTCGGCGTTGAGTATCAGAGCGGTACGGGTGCATCTGTAAGCAAAGGTGAAACAGTCGCACCGGAAACAGAGGAACAGCCGACAACAGAGGCAGTTGCTCCCGCAACAGAGAAACAGGAAGCTACAACAACTGCAGTTGCTTCAACAGATAAGAACAACGACAACGGCGACTCTTCAAAGATGATTATTATTATTGCAATTGCCGCAGTAGCTGTAATTATTATTATCGTAGTAATTATTATTATTGTTTCAGGCAGTAAGAAGAAGTCTAAGGTTGTTCCTAATCAGCCAGGAAAAAGAATGAATGTTGACGGTTATGGAACTGATGGCAGAAGAGCAGGAGGTCCTTATGTTCAGCCAAACAGAGGTTCATCACCTTACGGCAATCAGCCGCAGCAGAGCGGTGCTTACAGACCTAATGTACCGAGTCAGGGTGCTGCTCCGACAGTTCCGAACAATGAGGGTGCAGGTCAGACAACCGTTCTCAACGAAGGTGCAGGCGAAACAACAGTTCTCGGTTATCAGCCGACAGGTGCTGTTCTCGTGAGAACTTCAACAAACGAGAGAATCAGCATCAACAAGCCCGAATTTGTAATCGGTAAGGAAAGAAGAAGAGTTGACTATTGCATCAGCAATAACAATTCTGTCAGCAGAGCACATGCAAAGATTAAGGCTCGTGCAGGCAAGTTCTTTATTTCAGACCTTGGTTCAACTAACTGCACTTATGTAAACGGAAACAAGCTTACTCCGAATCAGGAAGTCGCTCTTAGCAACGGTGACAAGATTAAGATTTCTGATGAAGAGTTCCAGTTTATGGGCTGATTAAGCAGGTATTAATATGAATTATTTAACAGCAGTACATACAGATGTAGGAATCAGGAAGAAAACAAATCAGGATTCGGCTCTTGTTATGGAGGCAACAACCGACAAGGGAAATGTATTATTGACTGTTGTTTGTGACGGTATGGGCGGCCTTGCTAAAGGTGAGGTCGCCAGTGCTGCCGTTATAGATGCGTTCAGTAAATGGTTTGAAAATGATCTTCCGAAAATTGTAGGTTCACCCGATATGAAAGATATGATTTTCCGTTCATGGGAAAAGATTGTTTTTGATATGAACAGAAATATTTCTTCTTTTGGAAAAAGAACGGGAATAAGTCTTGGTACTACCGTTGTTGCCTGTCTGTTTGCAGGCAATGAATATTATATCGTAAATATAGGTGATTCAAGAGCGTATTGTTTCAGCGACAGAACATATCAGCTGACCAAAGACCAGTCGTATGTTCAGCGGGAAATTGATATGGGCAGAATGACGCCCGAAGAGGCTGAAACCTGTCCGAAAAGAAATGTTCTTTTGCAATGCATAGGTGCAAGCGAATACATTGAACCCGCATTCTATAACGGCAGTATGGTGTCGGGTCAGATATTTATGCTTTGCTCAGACGGATTCAGACATGTTATCACCGATGAAGAAATGTATGAAAGACTTAATCCGTTTGTGCTTAACAATGAACAGCAGATGAAAGATAATGCAGTTTATCTTACCGAGCTTGATAAATACAGAAGAGAACAGGACAACATTACGGTTGTTTTAGTAAGGGTAGAGTGAGAGTATGCTTGAGATTGGTTCCGTAATCGACGGAAAATATAAAATACTTAATGTAGTTGGCAAAGGCGGTATGAGCGTTGTTTACCTTGCAATGAATGAAAGGGCAAACAAACAATGGGCAATCAAAGAAGTTCGTAAAGACGGTATGCAGAGCTTTGAGGTTGTAAAGCAAAACCTCGTTGCTGAAACCGATTTGTTGAAAAAACTTAATCATCCGCATTTGCCAAGTATTATTGATGTTATCGACTGTGACGATACATTCCTTATCGTTATGGATTATATCGAGGGTAATCCGCTCAGCAAGGCTCTTGAAACGAGCGGCGCTCAAAATCAGGACGATGTTATTGAGTGGGCTAAACAGCTGTGCGATGTTCTTGGATATCTTCATTCAAGAAAACCCCCGATTATTTACCGTGATATGAAACCGTCAAATGTTATGCTCAAGCCGGACGGAAATGTAATGCTCATTGATTTTGGTACGGCACGAGAGTTTAAGTACTCAAGTGTTGCCGACACAACCTGTCTTGGTACACAGGGATATGCCGCACCCGAGCAGTTCGGCGGTCATGGACAAACCGATGCGAGAACGGATATCTATTGTCTCGGCGCTACTATGTATCACCTTGTAACAGGACATAATCCTGCAACACCTCCGTATGAGATGTACCCGATTCGCCAATGGAATCCGATGCTTTCGTCAGGTCTTGAAGAAATTATTCTCAAGTGTACGCAGAGAAATCCCGAGGACAGATATCAGTCCTGTGCAGAGCTTTTGTATGCTCTCGACCACTACAAGGATCTTGATATTGAAAATAAAAAGGTTCAGTCGTTTAAGTGGAAAACCTTCCTTGCCTCATTTATTATGACGATTGTTATGCTTGTCGGTACAATCGGATTCAGTGCCGGTCTTACGGTTCAGACTTCATCAACTTATGAGAGTTATATTGCAAACGGCGACAGTGCGGTAAGTCAGGATGCGGCTGAAAAATATTATTTGGATGCTATAAATGTTGATCCTGCAAATCCGTTGGCATATCAAAAACTTCTTGAAAGATGTACCTCTGACTCGAAACTTTCCGAAGATGAGTACAACACCATTAAAGATGCGATATATGAACACGAGGACGAACTCAAATCAAAGTATCCGTCGGAATATGCCGATAATGTTGCATATAAACTCGGTCAGGCATTGTACTTTTCATATGTGCCGTCATCACAGAAATCTGAAAGTGAGAACTTTAGTATGGCAGGCATAACGGTTTCTCAAAGATGGCTTGATATTGCACAGAAAATGGGTAGTACCGAACAGATAAAGCACAGGGCGGAACTTTTGAGTTCGATGTCAAAGGCATATCAGAATATGTCGGGCAAATCTCTTGAGGGCGATCCCGTTGAAGAAGTTAAGGAGTATTGGAACAATCTTGTTGAGATTGCGTCCCCAAATATTGCCAAAGACGAAAACAACCAGATTGCACTTTTGATTTACAGAAATGTTACTTCGCAAATATATACAAAGTATTATTGGTTTATAAAAAACAGTCTTGCAACTGCTAAGGATATAAGCAACGAACTTGATAATATTGAAAAGTATGTTAATGAAATCAAAGTAGCTGTTCCGGATGATGAGGAACTTCAAATTCTTGTTAATGAATGTCTTGATAACATTGAAAATACAAGAAGTTTGGATAATTCGGAGGTGAAATAATGGATTTAATTTCGATTTTTAGGATTTGTTTTTACGTATGCCTTGCGTTTACGATTTTGTTTTTCATTATTTCAGTCGTTCTGTTTTTCCTGTTTGATATCAAAACAATTTTTAATATCAGAACAGGTCGTGCAAAGCAGAAAACAATC
>OMCO01000717.1_pt1 | contig 10277 bp, 7 predicted proteins | sample 1645031 | NCBI WGS metagenome assembly OMCO01 (sample SAMEA103958146, study PRJEB25191) | human gut metagenome
CGTCTGTCAGGGGTATCCCGATGCGGTCAATCGGCCGGAATTTCCTTCTCCGCTGCTTGCGCCTGACGGATTTTATTGCCAGAAGACCGTCTATCGGTTCGGTACTTTCCGGTAGGTGATGACTCTCCCCAGGCTTGCCCTGTCCCGAGGAAGATACCGGATTTTTCAACTGTCGGAGCCGGAAAACGGTCCCGGGTTTTGCCTGGTTCCGGGTTGTAAACGTTTTTTTCGGCAAATATCCGAACAGTCGGTTTTTCGTCGCTGTCCGCCGCATTCGGAGTGAGTTGTTCGAACAAAGCTGTGCGCCATTCCTGGGGTCGAGCCGGGTGGCGTACTCTTTTTGTGATGCGGTGCGATTTTCCGAAATTTAATGTTATCTTTGCGCCCGTATTCTTGAAGGGGTGCCTTACTGTCAGGCTGAGATTATACCCATTGTACCGGATACGGGTAATGCTGAAACCGGGAATCTATAATCGATACGACATACCCCTTTTCTGTTCTTTTAATTCAATTAAAGTTATGAAAAGGATTTTCTTACTGCCGCTTACGGCTGCGGCTGTCTGGTGCGCGATGCCGGTGCACGCGGACGAACCGGTGGAAACGGACTCCATGACTCCGGATTCCATGAAACTGTACGAATTGCAGCAGATCGAGGTGACCGCTACCCGCGTCGATCGCAAAACTCCGGTGGCATATGCCGATATCGGCCGAGAAGCGATTTCTCGCCGGAATTTCGGCAGCGACATGCCGACGTTGTTGCAAATGACTCCGTCGGTGGTCGCCACTTCGGATGCCGGCAACGGCATCGGCGGTACGGCGTTCCGTCTGCGCGGTTCGGATGCTTCGCGCATCAATGTCACAACCAACGGCGTGCCGATGAACGATGCCGAGAGCCACTCGGTCTATTGGTACGATACGCCCGACATGGCTTCTTCGGTCGGAACGATCCAGGTACAGCGCGGTGCCGGAACCTCGACCAACGGTACGGGAGCCTTCGGCGGTTCGGTGAATATGACCACCGCCCCGATGTCGAGCGAATTTTCTGGCGAAGCGTCCCTTTCCTATGGCTCCTACAACACCAACAAACAGTCGTTGCAGATCGGTTCGGGACTCATGGGCGGCCATTGGACCGTCGATGCCCGGCTTTCGCATATCTCCTCGGACGGTTATGTCGATCGGGCCTTCACCAACCTGGAGTCCTACATGTTGCAGGTCGGGTACTACGATGGGGGTACGGCCGTGAAGCTGATCTCCTTCGGCGGTGTGGCCAGAGTCGGACTGGCTTATGACGGCGTGACGAAGGAGCAGCTCGAAACCGACCGGCGCTACAATTCGCAGGGGCTTGTCAAACATGCCGACGGATCGATTTCGTTTTATGATAACCAGACGGATAACTATACCCAGATCAACAATCAGTTGATCGTCAATCATCGCTTCAACGCCCGTTGGACGCTGAATGTCACGGGCCACTACACCTACGGTTCGGGTTATTACAACCAGTATAAGAACGGACAGACGTTGAGTGAGTACGGTATCGCGCCGATCCCTACGGACGATCCGAACGAGCCGATTACCGAAAGCAATCTGATTCGCCGCAAGTCGATGGACAACCATTTCGGCGGCGTGGTGGCATCGGCCAACTATACTCGTGGTCGCGTACAACTGGCCCTGGGCGGTGCGGGCAACGTATATGACGGCGGCCACTGGGGAAACGTGATGTCGGTCGTCGATGCACCCGGCTTCCCGCGTCACGAATATTATCGTAACGCCTCGACCAAGTACGATGCCAACGTCTTCGCCAAGATCAACTGGGAGGCTGCGCGGGGGCTGAACCTCTATGCCGACCTGCAGTACCGTTTCATCCGGCATAACATTACGGGCACCAACGACAATTTCAACAGCACCACTTCGGCGCTTCAGGAGTTGGATATTCACCGTACCTATCACTTTTTCAACCCCAAAGCGGGCGTGAACTACACTTTCGCCCGGAATCACAAGGTCTATGTGTCGTTCGCCGTGGCGCAGAAGGAGCCTACGCGCAGCAACTTCACCGATACCAAGAACGGGGAGTATCCCACCTCGGAGCGGCTGTACGACTGGGAGTTCGGCTATCTTTTCCACAACGACCGTTTCGAGGCGGGCGTGAACTTCTACTATATGTCCTACAAGGATCAGCTGGTCGCTACGGGCGAACTCTCGGACACGGGGCAGGAGCTGTCCCGCAATATTCCAGACAGTTACCGCCGGGGCATCGAACTCTCGGCTTCGCTGAACATCGCCCGCTGGTTTTCGCTGGGAGCCAATGCGACCCTGAGCCAGAACCGGATCGAGAACTATACGGAATATGTTTCGGAGTACGACGCCGACTGGAACTACCTGGGCGAAAAGGAGCTGTATCTCGGGACCTCGACCCTTTCCTACTCTCCGTCGGTCATCGCCGGAGTGCTATTGGATTTCCATGTCAAAGGGTTCAGCGCCCTGCTGCATACGCAGTATGTCGGCAAACAATACTTTACCAACGGCCGCAACGATGCGCTGTCGCTCGACGACTACTGTGTCACCAACCTGAACCTGGGGTATGAATTGGCTGCCTCGAAGATCGGAAGCGTGCGTTTCGGCGTGCAGATCAACAATCTTTTCAATACGGAGTATTGTAACAACGGCTACGGTTATTCGTCGATTGTCGGAGGTGTGCGCGAAGATTCGGCCTTCTATTTTCCCCAGGCGATGTTCAACGTGCTGGCCAACGTAACGGTGCGGTTTTAGGCGATGGAACTCAAACTCATCCTGCAGATCGTCGGCTTTACGCTGGGGCTGCTCTATCTGTGGCTCGAATACCGGGCCAACATCTACCTCTGGCTCGTGGGGCTGGTGATGCCCGTCGTGCACGGTACGCTCTACTTCCAGACGGGGCTTTATGCCGATTTCGGCATGAACGTCTATTATTTTCTGGCAAGTGTCTATGGGTGGCTGGTATGGCGCAACGCTCCCAAAACCGAAAAGGGCGGCGGTATTTCCCGTACGCCCGCACGCCGCTGGCCGATGATCGCGGCGGCGTATGCGGCGATCCATCTGTTCATCTACTGGGTGCTCGTGACCTTTACCAACAGCACCGTGCCGTTCTGGGATAGCCTGACCACGTCGCTGAGCATCGTGGGAATGTGGATGCTTTCGCGCAAGTATCTGGAACAGTGGTTTGTATGGTTTGTAGTCAATTTGGTGACGGTCGGGCTCTATTTCTACAAGGAGATCCCGCTCACCGCATTGCTCTACACGATTTACCTGACGATGTCGCTGGCCGGGTATTTCCGCTGGCGTCGGATGATGCGGCGGCAGATGCGGGGCTGATTCGGGAAAGAGGCGAAAGCCGGGTTACTCTTCGGGGAGCCCGGCTTTTTCGATCTGGTTTCGTATTTCCTGCCGCAAGGCTTTGGGGGTGATGCCTGCCGCGACGAGCAGATAGGAGTGGCGGAGTTGCTCGCGGATAAAGGCGTCGGGCAGATCACCATCCGTACGGATGCCGTTCCAGTGGCGTTTGTTGCTGTGGAAAGCGGGAGTGACCAGTTCCGGATAGCGTTCGCGAAGCAGAACGGCCCGATCCGGATCGCACTTTACAGCGATCCATCGGAATTCCACCATATCGGTGTAACAGAACATTTTGCCCCCGATTTTGAAGACCAGGGTCGTTTCGTCGAACGGGGTACACTCTTCTGCCAGCGGCAGGGAGAGGCAATAGCGGCGCAGTTCCAGAATATCCATTTCAGGATGATTTTTTTAGTGTGGGTATATGCAGCAAAGCGGGTGCGGTGTCCGTTCGAAGGTTTTTCGTTCGGTTTTGCATCCGAAGCAAAGATATACATAGTTTTTCCGATTCGGAAAATAATCGTCGAGCTGCATCGGTGAATTTTTGGCAATCTGCGGACAAACCGTTTCCCGCATCCGATATTTTTCGTACCTTTGGCTCTGATAAACCGATTTTGTTATGGAGGTGAACAAGATACAGGAAGAACTTGCCCGTTTGATCGAACTGGTCGATGGCTGGGCGGGTTCGCACGATGTCCCCGGCATCGAGCGGGATTTGGTTTTGGACAAGCTCAAAAAATTGTATGAAGCGATACGGTTTGCGAATTTCGACGAAGGGGATTCCTCCGCTTCCGCGTCCGTCGCTGCGCAGCAGTCCGTCGCCGAAGTTGCGCCGGTGTCCGAAATAAGTATCGACCTGGACGATTTGCTGGCGGAGCCTGTCCGCGACTCCCTGCCGGAGCCGGCTGCGATGCCCGAAGCTTTGGGTGAATCCGCCGGGGTGTCTGCTGCTGTGCCGGAATCTGCGCCCTCCGTGAAGCCGGTTTCGGCATCTGCCGTTACAGAACCTGAGCCGGAACCTGTACTTGTCGTTGCGTCTGCTCCTGTGGCCGAGCCGGATCCGGTGCTTGCCGACGAATCTGCCCCTGAATCCGTGCCTGTATCGGAATCTGCACCTGCAGCGGAGTCTATAGCTGTCGCGGTCGCGGTATCTGTGACGTCCGGTCTTTCGCGGCAGGATGCTTCGATGGAAGGGCAGTCCGACAAAGCGTCGGGAACCGGGCACGATGCTGCGGTTCGGACCGGCCGGGAGGGGCTTGCCGGATCGTCTGCCGGTCAGGTGGTTGCTCCCTCCTCTGAAGCCGATGCCGAATCGAAGCAGAAAGTCGTCGTATCGGACAGTCTGTTCGATCTGGACGATCTGGTGATCCGTCACAGGGAGAAGCGGCGGGTCATCATGTCCCTCTACGAGACGGACGGGCCGCAGGAAGCCGCTGCTTCGAAGATTCCGGTCGGGACCGGGCAGAAGCCGGGGCATGCAGCGGCTCCGCAGCAACAGGCAACCGCTGGAAAGGAGCAGGACGATGCAGCGGCTCCGCAGCCGGAAACACTCCTCGAAAAAATGGATGAACCGAAGAAGTCCGTAACGTCGCAAATACCGGAGCCACAGTCCGAAACATCGGAATCCGACTCTGTTGCCGCAGAGATTTCGGAGCAAGCGGATAATGCGGCGGATGCCGATGCTTCCGTTGCCGCTTCGCAAAAGACGGGCGTCGCCGAAACGACTTCGACTAAAACCGATGCCCCGAAATACCCGTTTGCCGCCGAGCCGGAGCCGGTGCTGGGCGAGGTGTTGGGCGGTGACGTGCATACGCTGGCCGACACGATCGCCGCGCCGAAGGACATGGCTTCCGAAATCGTGCGCAAGGAGCGGATCACCGACCTGAAGCAGGCGATCGGTATCAACGACAAATTCCTGTTGCTGCGGGACTTGTTCGGCGGCGATACCGAGCGGTACGAACGGACGATCGACCGTCTGAACGAGTTTGACGACCTGGACGACTGCATTATCTATATCTCCGAGAATTACGATTGGAACCCTTCGTCCGACGGAGTGAGGTTCCTGATGGAGTTGCTGGAACGTAAACTCTCCTGACGATGGCTAAGCTCTATATCGTTCCTACGCCGATCGGAAATTTGGACGACATCACGATTCGGGCCGTCAGGGTGCTTTCCGAAGTCGATTTTATTCTGGCTGAAGACACGCGCACCTCGTCGGTGCTGCTCAAGCATCTGGGCATCGAGAAAAAGATGTATGCCCACCACAAGTTCAATGAACATGCGACGGTTGGTCTGGTGGCCGACAACATCGCCCAGGGCCGTTCAGCGGCTCTGATTTCGGATGCGGGCACGCCGGGAATCTCCGACCCGGGATTCTTGCTGGTGCGGGCCTGTCTTGAAGCGGGGATCGAAGTGGAAACGTTGCCCGGGGCTACGGCTTTCGTCCCGGCGCTGGTGCAGAGCGGCTTTCCGTGCGACCGGTTTTGCTTCGAGGGTTTTCTGCCCCAGAAGAAAGGCCGCAACAAGCATTTGCAGAGCCTTGCGTCGGAGCCGCGTACGATGATTTTTTACGAGTCGCCTTTCCGGGTGGTCAAGACCCTCGAACAGTTCGCCGAGGTGTTCGGTCCGGAGCGGATGGCGGCCGTGTCGCGGGAACTGACCAAAAAGTTCGAACAGACCGTGCGGGGAACCCTTGCCGAGGTTGCGGACTATTTCCGGGAACATACGCCCAAAGGAGAGTTCGTGATCGTGGTGGCGGGGCTTCCGAAACCGGGAAAGAATATGGATACAGAATCCGAAGAAGAGTAAATGAGTGATATGGAAAATAGTGAATTGAAAGAGCAGCCCCGTCATTCGTTCCGACTTTGGGCGGAGTTCCGGGCCTTTATACGGGACCGTTTCAGTCTGGAGGATGACAAGGCCTCGCAGGATGAAGTAGCTGCTAACATCAGCAAGGGTACGGAGTTTCGCGGCGTCAATTTGTGGGTCCTGATTTGCGCAACGATGGTGGCGTCGCTGGGACTGAATGTCAATTCGGCCGCCGTAATTATCGGCGCCATGTGTATTTCTCCGATCATGGGGCCGATTATGGGTATCGGCTTTTCGCTCGGGATCAACGATTTCGACCTGCTGAAAAAATCCGTCAGGAACTTCGTCCTGATGTTCGTCGTGGCGATTTCGACTTCGACCCTCTTCTTTTTCATCTCCCCGCTGGGGAATGCGAGCAGCGAATTGCTCGCACGTACCACTCCGACGACTTACGACGTGTTGATCGCCTTTTTCGGCGGTATGGCCGGTATCGTGGCGCAATCGCGCCAGGATCGTAATTCGACCGTTATTCCGGGCGTTGCGATCGCTACGGCGTTGATGCCGCCTCTCTGTACGGCCGGGTTCGGTTTGGCGACGGGACAGTATCGTTTTTTCTTCGGGGCGTTTTACCTGTTTTTCATCAATACGGTTTTTATCGCCCTGGCTACTTATATTTTTACCCGGTTTCTGAAGTACAGGAAGAAGACGTTTCTCAACAAATCCCGTGAGCGTTTCGTGAAGCGGACGATGCTGGCGATTACGCTCGTTACGTTTATTCCCAGCGTATTCATCGGCTTGCATATGGTGCGGGTTTCGATTTTCGAGGTGCAGGCCGATAAGTATATCGCCCAGGTGTTCAATTTCCCGCAGACCCGTGTGATCGAATCCAGCAAGATCTACCGCCGGGGCGGAGAATCGCCCCGTATCGAACTGCTGTTGGTCGGGGAGCCGCTCGGCGAAGATGTGATCGAGAATGCGCGGGGACAGCTTGCCAGCTACGGGTTGCCCCGGACAGAATTGGTGGTGCGCCAGGCATCGACCTCGGATAAAGTCGATTTGCAGTCGCTGCAGTCGAGTTACGTGGAGCTGCTGGACGAGAAGAATCGGCAAATCGCCGAGATGAAACAGCGACTGGCTCGCTATCAGGTGACGAATGTCGATATCGGCGATATTTCGCAGGAGGTGGGCGTGATGTCGGATAACGTGGAGTCGATGTCGCTTACCAAAGGGGTGATGTTCGACGTTGCGGGCAAACCGCTGGATACGCTGTTGGTTTGCGTCATTACGCCGAAGGATTTCCAACGCCAGATAGACCGGGAGCAGTTGCGCAAGTGGCTTTCGGTCCGCACGAAGGTCGATAATGTGAAACTGTTCGTAGAACCGAAATCGAATGAATAAGCCGGAGGTAGAAAGACAGAAAAGCCCGAATCTGGGTTTTTGGGGAAGGATCGGACTGGAAAGCCTCTGGATTTTCTGTAAGTTTTTCTCCATTTTGCCGTATTGGTTTCGCTATTACGTGGTGGAACCGGTCGTTTTCGGTGCGTTGCGCCTGTTGCGTTACCGTTATCGGGTCGTGACGGAGAATTTGCGGAACTCTTTTCCGGAGAAAAGCCCGGAGGAGTTGCGTGCTATCCGGAGAGGTTTTTACCGTACTTTGGCGGAGATTTTCGTGGATACCTTCAGTCTGGCCGGACTCACCGACGAGAAATGCCGTCAGGTCGTCGTCGTAAAGGATCTGGAAAAGCAGATGGCTGCGGTCGAGGGCCGGGACTGGATCGCTCTGACGGCTCATTTAGGGTGCTGGGAGTACTGTTCGTTCTGGGGGATTATCGTCCCTTCGCAGGTGGTCGTGGCGGTCTATCATCCCCTGCGGAGTCGCGTTTTCGACGAATTGTACAAACGTCTGCGCAGCCATGCGAATATCTGTCCGGTACCGATGGCTGAGTCCCTGCGCTTCTATCTGCGAAATCGGGAGAAGGGAATCGACGGCAAGAATATCGTGATGGGACTGATTGCCGATCAGAATCCGCCGCGCCGTCCCGACAGCCATTGGTTCCGCTTCCTCAATCGGGATACGATCTTTTTCGACGGAGGGGAGAAGCTGGCGCTGCGTTGCGGCCTGCCCGTATATTGCTGTTGGCTGCGGCGTGTCAAACCGGGTTATTACGAGATGGATTTCGACCGGATTTACGACGGAGAAGAGGAGGTCGCTCCCCATGAAATAACGGAACGCTACGTGCGGCGTCTGGAGCAGAAGATCCGCGAATACCCCGACCTGTGGATGTGGTCGCACAAGCGGTGGAAACACAAGTCCCCGGCCGATCTGGCCCGCATGGAATGCGAACGAAAACAGAAATAGTGATCCTGAATTGGAACGGTGCCGGGCATTTGCGCCGTTTCCTGCCTTCGGTGCTCGCATCGGTTCCCGAAGGGGTCGGCGTCGTCGTGGCCGACAACGGTTCGACGGACGATTCGCTCGGCGTGCTCGAACGCGAATTTCCCGCTGTGGGGCGAATCGTACTGGACCGTAACTACGGGTTCGCCGGAGGTTATAACCGGGCGTTGGAGTATCTCGATGCGGACTATTTCATTCTGCTCAATTCGGATGTCGAAACGCCTGCCGGATGGGTCGAACCGCTCGTCGAAACGCTCGATCGGGATCGGACCGTGGCTGCCGTAGCGCCCAAGCTGCTGTCGCTCGTCGAGCCTGCGCGGTTCGAGTATGCCGGAGCTTCGGGCGGTTTCATCGACTACTTGGGGTATCCTTTCTGCCGAGGTCGTATTTTGCAGTGTGTCGAACGGGACGAAGGGCAGTACGACGATGCCCGCGATGTTTTTTGGGCGAGCGGCGCTGCTTTCTGCTGCCGGGCCGAAGTATTTCGGGCATTGGGCGGTTTCGACGAGGATTTTTTCGCCCACATGGAGGAGATCGACCTTTGCTGGCGGATGCAGCTGGCCGGTTACCGGGTGCGGATCGAGCCCCGGAGCCGGGTTTATCACCTCGGCGGGGGGAGTCTGGCGCAGGGATCGCCTTCGAAGGTGTTTTACAACCATCGCAATAATCTGGCGATGCTCTACAAGTGTGCGTCGCCGGTGCAGCGGAGCGTCGTGGCTGTCGTGCGTCCGGTGCTCGACTCGTGCGCGGCGCTGTCGTACCTGATGCAGGGGCGTCCGGATTACGTGCGGGCCGTGGGACGTGCGTGGCGGGATTTTCTGCGGGCGCACAAGGCGCTGCAGGTGCTCAGGATGCTAAAAAAGCCGATGACGATGTTGTTGACGCTGAAGTTGTTGACGACGACAAGAAATAATCCTGTCTATAAAGCACCGTCTGCGTTGTTGAAACGCCTAGACGTACTAAAAGTACGCCGTCGTCGTTTCGCCTAGCATCTGATACCTTCTCACCAGCCTTCGGGTTGGGTGAAAAGAACCATCTGTGTTATTGATGCAGACGTAAAAAAGTAATATAATATTAGTGCCCAGCTGCTGTGGCAACCGCCATCATGCATCTGGGCATTATATGCTTAAATAATATTCGTTAGAAAAGTTTTAGGAGGCGCCTGTTTTGGCTAAGAGAGATTATTATGAGGTACTGGGAGTAAGCAAAACAGCTTCCCAGGACGAAATAAAAAAAGCATTCCGTAAACTGGCCCTGAAATATCATCCTGACCGTAATAAGGGCAACGAAGAAGCCATGAACAAATTCAAGGAAGCCAATGAGGCTTACAGCGTCCTTTCCGATGAGCAGAAGCGCCAGCAGTATGACCAGCTTGGCCCTGATGCCTTCGAACAGGCGCAGACTGCCGGCGGCGCCGGCGGTAATCCGTTCGGCGGAGGCTTCGGTGGCTTTGGCGGCGGAGGCATGGATGATATTTTCGATATGTTCTTCGGCGGCCAGGGAAGCGGTCGCGGCGGCCGCGAAGCGGGCCCGCAGCGCGGTGCGGATTTGCGCTTTGATATGGAAATTACCTTTGAAGAGGCAGCATTCGGCGTAGAAAAGGAAATCAATCTGTATCGCGACGAAACCTGCGACCATTGCCACGGTGATGGTGCAGAACCCGGCCGAGCTGCGTTCGGCGGGCGGCATGGTAGGCACCATCGCCGCAATC
>OMCO01000720.1_pt1 | contig 10242 bp, 10 predicted proteins | sample 1645031 | NCBI WGS metagenome assembly OMCO01 (sample SAMEA103958146, study PRJEB25191) | human gut metagenome
GGGCCGAGGCTCTTCACCGGCTTGCTAAAAAGCAAGGAGACCCTACCGCAAAGGACGGCGTCGTCGGCGCGTTCTGCAGTACATACTCTGTCGCAGACGCAATCGAAGAGTTCTTGCCCGACGTCTATGAGAAATGCGACGACGGCCGTTATACCTTCAAGGGCGGCTCTACGACCGGCGGCTTGGTCCTTTACGATAACGGTCTCTTCGCGTACTCACATCATGGCACGGACCCCGCAAGCGGAAAACTCTGTAATGCTTTTGACCTTGTCCGTATTCACTTATTCGGCAATCAGGATGACGCGGCCGCGCCTGGAACACCAAGCAGCCGTCTCCCGTCTTTCGTTGCAATGGCTGACGAGGCATTGCAGATTCCTGAGGTTCGCGAGGAGCTTGCAAGAAAGCGCTTACAGAAGATCAGCGAGCAGTTTGATGAGGATGACGCCTCTGCCGATGAAGGCGAAGAGGACATGAGCTGGACTCGTAACCTGACTCTCACTAAAACAGGAAAATGCGAAGCCACGATTGAGAACGTCAGAATCATCATGGAAAACGACCGCCGCTTAAAGGGCCGTTACTTCTACGACACCTTTAAGGAGCGCATGACCGTCTGCGGTGATTTGCCATGGATTAAGCTCAGCGCTCGAATCTCCAACGCTTGGAACGACGTCGACGACGCCGGTCTTCGCAATTACATTGAAAAGCGTTACACGATCGCAAATGTCTCGAAGATCGTTGACGCAGTTGCGCTTGCCATGCTCAAGTGCTCGCGGCATCCTGTCCGCGAATATTTGGAGGGGCTTACTTGGGACGGAACGCCCCGTGCAGACGCGATCTTCATTGACTACCTTGGCGCCGAAGATACTGAGTACACGCGAACGGTCACCCGCAAGGCTTTGATCGGCGCGGTTGCTCGCGTGATGCAGCCTGGGTGCAAGCACGATCACATTCTTGTCTTAGTTGGTCCTCAGGGCTGCCGCAAGTCTACGACCCTTGCCAAGCTCGGTAAGTCCTGGTTTTCTGATTCCTTCTATACTGTTCAAGGTAAAGAGGCGTACGAACAGCTTCAAGGTTTTTGGCTTATTGAGATGGGAGAAATGGCTGCGACCCGAAAGGCCGAGCTCGAACAGATCAAGCAGTTTGTCTCTAAGCAGTCGGACAGCTACCGTGCGGCGTACGCTCGTCGAACGCAAGAGCGCCCGCGGCAATGCGCCTTCTTTGGTACGACCAACGATGATGAATTCCTGCGAGACGCAACAGGCGGCCGCCGTTTTTGGCCTGTTACTGTCACGGACAAGGGGCGAGAGACAGGCGACTATTTTACGCCTGAGATCGTCGATCAGGTATGGGCTGAGATCATGGTTCGGTATAACGCTGGCGAGGTTTGGTACTTGAATGACGCGAAGATCGAGGCTGAGGCTCGTGCAATTCAGGACGAACATACTGAGATGAACGGCAAGCAGAGCCTTATCGAGAAATTCGTCAACACGCTCTTACCGGAAGACTGGGCCTCGAGAGACCTCGAGCAGCGGCTCGCTTTTTGGGCGGACGGCTTTTCCGATGAACAGGCGCAAGGGACAGTACCTCGCAGGTATGTATGCGCTATGGAGATTTGGCGAGAGCTTTTTGGCGGCTCGGTTCGTGACTATACACCGGCGCAGGCCCGCGAGATCAATTCTATGCTTAAGCGACTGCCTGGCTGGCGCTCCTGGTCGAGCATTGATTGCGGCCCGATCTATGGAAAACAAAGGGGCTTTGCCAAAATCCTTTAACAGCAGAACCCCAGGATTTTACAGCAGAACGCCCCGATTTTTACAGCGGAGTCACAGCAGTTTGGTGGCCTTAGCTTACAGCAGTTACAGCAGTTGCCAAAAATTACTGCTGTTCAAAAAAGTTAGTGATTGCAAGCAAAACAGCAGTTACAGCAAAATAAACAATTTTCTATATAAGGGTAAAAAATTAAGAAAATTAAGAGGAAAATATATCCATATATACCTATAAATCCTTAATTACAATGCCCTATATAGAAAATGCGCTGTTTTCGCTGTAACTGCTGTAGGAGGTAGCTTTGAAAGAATCAACAGTAGAAAGGAATATCCGCCGACAAGTCGAGGGCCTCGGGGGCGTGGCTTGGAAGTGGGTAAGCCCTGGACGTCGGGGCGTGCCTGACCGAATCTGTATTTTACCTGGGCCCCATATCATCTTTGTCGAGCTCAAGCGCCCAGGCTTGAACGACGGACGGAGCGAGCAGCAAAAGAAGGTCTTTCGCATTTTGGAGGGCTTGGGCTGTCATGTCTGGCTGATCGACGACGCAAACGTCTTTCGTCAGCGGCTTATTGAGATCGGGGTGCAGGCATGAAATACACGCCCTACCCCTATCAGGCTTTTGCTGAGAAGTTTGTCCTTGAGCATAAGGCCGCGGGCCTGTTCCTCGATATGGGCCTCGGCAAGACGGCGATCACGCTCTCGGCATGTGAGAAACTGCTGCGGGACTATTTTGAGACAAGCAAGGTTCTTGTGATTGCGCCGCTCCTTCCCGCGAGAGAGACATGGCCCGACGAACTGGCGAAGTGGGACCAGCTTGAGGGTCTGACTTATTCTCTGATTATCGGCACAGCGCAGGAGCGAATTGACGCGCTGCATACTGACGCCGATTTTTATATCGTCAATCGTGAAAATGTTGTTTGGCTCGTCGACTACTACAAGAAGAAGTGGCCTTTTGATATGGTCGTGATCGACGAGCTATCGAGCTTTAAGTCCAGTAAGGCGCAGCGCTTTAGGGCTCTTCGGAAAGTCCGAAAATATATCGATCGAATTGTCGGCCTTACAGGTACGCCGGCCCCGAACGGCCTACTCGATCTCTGGTCTCAGGTCTATCTCCTGGACGAAGGCGCGCGGCTCGGTCGAACGTTGTCGGCCTATCGCGACACTTACTTCATGCCTGGCAGACGTGGGCCGAATGGAATCGTCTATGACTGGAACCTAAAAGATGGGGCCCGTGAAGCGATCTTTGCGAAATTGAGCGATCTCTGTATCAGCATGGAAACGACGGGCCTTCCTGAGCGGCTCACGATTCCCCATGAGGTCAAGCTCTCAGAAAAAGCGGCGGCTATGTACCAACAACTTGAAAGGACTATGCTGCTGCCCTTTGCAGATGGAGACGTTGACGCGGCAACGGCCGCGATCTTGACGAATAAGCTCTTGCAGTTGGCCGGCGGCGCGGTCTACGACGAGAACGGCAAAGCTCAGATCGTCCATGACCAAAAGCTCGAGGTCTTAGACCAGCTTATCGAAGAGGCGAACGGTCAACCTATTTTGGTATTTTATAACTATAAGCACGAGCTTGATCGGCTGCAAGCACGGTACCCGCAGGCCGTTCATGTGAAAGAGGAAAATGTCGTCAAGCGGTGGAACGCAAAAGAGATTCCGATTCTTCTCGCAAATCCCGCGAGCGCTGGTCACGGCCTTAATTTACAATTCGGCGGTCATATCGCAATTTGGTATAGCCCGACTTGGAACCTTGAGTTTTTCCAGCAGGCGAATAAGCGCCTTCATCGGCGCGGACAAGCTGAGACGGTTCTCATTCACACGCTTATGGCAAAAGGTACGATCGACGAGCGTATTTACGATATTGTCTTACGAAACAAAGAGGCGGGCCAGAACGCCTTGCTTGAGGCGGTCAAGGCCAGAATCAAGGAGGTAACATGACGGAAGAAGTTTTACAGTTGCTATCTGACGACCCGATGGTCGTACTCAATCGCGGCTATCGCGCAAAGGAGCGTATTGCCGCAAGGCAAAAACGCATTGAGGAGTGGCGGCAGATCGCCGAGTCTATTACCGCGAATCCCGAGAACGCTTCGAGCGGCGGCGGTTACCCTACAAGCAAGACCGAGAATTGTGTTGTCGCGATTATGACGCTGCAAGAAGAGATCAAGGATGAGATCATGGAGATCGCTGACTTTGAGCGGCAGACCTCTCAGATCATCAAGGAGCTTGTTGAGGACCTGAACTTCAAGACCGTTCTCGAGCTTCGGTATCTCAGCTACCTGCGGTGGGAGGAGATCGCCGTCAGAATGAATTATACATTCCGATGGACCCAGGAGCTTCACCGCAGAGCTTTATCCGCATTGCAGGAGGCAGCAAAAGCGCGTTAATTCTTATGAATTTGTGTTAGCGTATAGCATGAAGGTTTTGGCGAGCACGGCCATTGTCCTTCCTCCTGAAGAAGAGCGGCTGGAAACAGTCGCTCTTTTCATTTTGCTGCATTTGGAGGTGGTGAGCGTGGCAGGCAAAATGACTCCGAAGATGCAAAAGTTTGTCGATGAATACCTTGTCGACCTGAATGCGACGCAAGCCGCAATCCGCGCAGGATATAGCAAAAAGACGGCTTACTCGATCGGCGTTTCAAATTTGAAGAAACCCGAAATTCAAGCCGCAATCCAAAAAAGACAAAAGTCGGCGGCTGAAAAGCTTGAGATCACGCGAGAGCGTGTCCTGAAAGAACTCGCTTCGATCAGCTTCGCGAAGGCTACCGACTTTTTGACGATTCAGGGCGGCCACGTTCTCATTAAAGATTCTGACGACGTGGCCGCTGATAAGCTGGCAGCTCTCGCCTCTGTCAAGGAGGGTATGTATGGCGTAGAGGTCAAACTCGCTGATAAGGCTCGCGCTCTCGAGATGCTTGGTAAATACCTCGGTCTCTTTGATGGGACGAATCCGGAGGGCGATACGCAGAAGAATAACCTCTTTGAGGCGATCGCCGGCGCTGCAGAGGGGGGAATCGATCTAAATGAAATACCAGAGATTCAGTCCTCGGCAGACGTTGACGCTGACGTGGTGGAAGAGACCTGAGTTTGCAGACTATGACGGCATTCTCTGCGACGGCTCTATTCGATCGGGCAAGACCGTCTCAATGGCGGTCGGCTTTATCCTTTGGAGCATGTACTCTTTCAACAATGAGAGCTTCGCCATTTGCGGCCGTACGATTGAGTCGCTGCGCCGCAATGTGATCGTGCATTTTCCCTCCTGGCTTGAGGGTCTTTTCAAGGTGACCGAGCGACGCGCAGAGAATAAGCTGATTATCTCGGTCGGCGGCCGCAGCAATACCTATTACCTCTTCGGAGGTCGTGACGAATCCAGTTATACGCTTGTTCAGGGCATGACTCTGGCAGGCGTTCTTTTTGACGAGGTCGCGCTTATGCCGCGGTCCTTCGTCGAGCAGGCCCTTGCTAGATGCTCGGTTGCGGGGAGCAAGTTCTGGTTTAACTGCAATCCTGAGGGCCCCATGCACTGGTTCTATAAAGAATGGGTGCTTGAGTGCAAGCGCAGGAACGTCCTTCACCTGCATTTCACGATGGCTGATAACCTCAGCCTTTCCGAGAAGATCAAGCAGCGTTACGAGGGTATGTATACGGGCGTCTTCTACGCTCGGTATATCCTCGGAAAGTGGACGAAGGCTGAGGGTCTTGTTTATCCCTTCTTTAACGCCGAAAGGCACATGATCGACGACGATGGCTCGAGCGGTCGTTATTACATTAGCTGCGACTATGGCACGCTCAATCCGTGTGTCTTCGGGCTCTGGCGCATAAAAGGCAATTCGGCCTTTATGGTGAAAGAGTATTACTACGACGGCCGCAAGAAGGGCAAGCAGAAGACCGATGAAGAGTATTATGCCGATCTTGAGGCCTTTGCAGACGGCTATCTGATCGAGCAAGTCGTCATTGACCCTTCGGCCGCCTCCTTCAAGGAAACAATCAGGCGGCACGGCAAATTCAGCGTCAAGAACGCGAAGAACGACGTGCTTGACGGTATTCGCGATACTGGAACAATGCTGCAAGCCGGTTTGCTCCATTTCAATAAGACCTGCATCAATACGAAAGCCGAGTTCGGTGCGTATGCGTGGGACGAGAAATCTTCAAGCGACGCCGTGATTAAAGAGAACGATCACAGCATGGACCAAATGCGGTATTTTGTCCGCACGATTATGAAACGCGAGGTGAGGGCGTATGGCATTAAATAACCTTTGGGGAAAGCTCGGTGCATTTTCGAGAAATGTGCTTGTGCCTTCCAACGTGATTTATAAGAGCTTTGATGCGGACCCGCTCGTCAGCGATAAAATGTCTCGCGCCATTAGTCGGTGGTACGGCATGTACGTCGATAAGCCCGAGTGGGCCGACGACGAGGTCAAACCTCTCGGCCTTCCGCGAGCGATCGCGAAGGAGTTCGCGCAGGTTGTCTCTTCGGAGATGACGATCACGGCTGACGGTGGTCCTCGCGCCGACTTTATCAACGAGCAGTTGACGCGCTTCCAGTCGAACGTGCAAAACAGCATCGAGCTTTGCATGGCCCTCGGTGGTATGGCCTTCAAGCCGTATGTTTCAGGCGGAAACATCTTCATCGACAGCACGAGCGCCGCGTCCTTTATTCCTCTCCGCTTTGACGATGGGGATAACTGCGTCTCTGGCGTGTTCAAGAGTCAGCCGGTCAAGGTTGATAAGAGTTACTTCGTCAAGCTCGAGTACCATGACTTCGCCAACGGCGTCTATACGATTCGTAACAAGGCCTTTACCTCTGACGAGAACGGTATCACAGGCAGCGAGGTCGAGCTCGGTCGCGTTCCCGAGTGGGCCGCCATTCCCGAAGAGGTTCAGATCAAAAATGTAGAAAAGCCGCTCTTCGGCTACTTTACGCCGCCTGTCAGCAATAACATCGATATCGCGTCCAGCTTGGGTGTCTCCATTTATGGCGGCGCGACTGAGGACCTGATTCGCGACGCCGATGAACAGTGGGCGCGTTTCCTCTATGAATTTGAGAGCGCCGAGCGTAAGATCATCGGCACTCCCGAGGCGATCTCTGGCTCGCTGCCTGGCAGTAAGGCAAATCCCCTGCTCGGTGATCGGCTCTTCATTCAAATGCCGTATGACTCGGACGACTTCTTCAAGGAGTTCTCCCCAGCGCTTCGGCACGCAGGTTACTACGAGGGCTTGCAGGCGATCTTGCGCCGCATTGAGTTCAATACCGGCCTTGCTTACGGCGATCTCTCCGACCCTGCGACTGTGGAAAAGACCGCGACCGAGGTCATGTCCGCGAAGATTCGCAAGTTCAACACAGTCAAGGCTCTCGAAGATCGCTTCAAGGCTGCGCTCGAAAACGCGGTCTATGGCGTTGACGTGTACGCCACTCTCTACGGCCTTGCGCCCCGTGGAGAGTATGCGCTCTATATCGACTTTGACGACAATATTCTCACCGATAAAGACGCCTTGCGTGAACGTGACCGCCAGGACGTTCGTGACGGCCTTATGCAAAAGTGGGAGTACCGCGTCAAATGGTACAACGAGACCGAAGAAGTCGCAAAGAGCATGTGTCCCGTGGAGTCCACAGCGGACCCCTTTAATCTCGGCTGATGCTAACGCCCGAATACCTGGCGGCAACTCCGGACGCGCTTGTCGAGCTTTATGGAAAGATCGAGCAAGACATTCTCACGAATATGGCCGAACGCATCGCGAAGTATGACTACTACATTCCCGCGGTCCAGCATCAGCACCAGCGTCTTCGGGCGATGGGTATGCTTGAGACCGAGATCGAACAGCAGCTTGCCGCTCTTACGGGAAAGACTCAAGCCGAGCTCAAAAAGCTCATGGCGCAGGCGGTCGACGAGGCGCTTACCTCTGACGCAAAAATCTATGCTGCCGCAGGCATGGGCGACGTTGACCCTCTCGCAGTCGCCGGCGTTCGTGAGGCGCTGCAAAGCGGTCTTCGGCAGACAAGCGGAATCTTCCGCAACCTGACTCGTACAACCGCGAACACGGCGGCAAAGCAATTTGAAGACGCTCTTGATCGGGCCTGGCTGCAGGTCACGTCAGGGGCGTTTGACTATAATACCGCGATCAGAAATGCGGTCAAAGACCTCGCACGGACCGGCGTCCAGTCAATCACTTATCCTTCAAGCCATGTGGACACGATCGAAACGGCTGTTCGCCGCGCGGTTGTCACTGGCGTCAACCAGACCGCCGCAAAGTCGCAGCTCGCGCTCATGGATGAGCTTGACATTGATCTTGTGGAAGTAACCGCTCACGCTGGCGCTCGCCCGAGTCATCAAGAGTGGCAGGGGCAAGTTTATTGCCGCAAGGGTTCTCACCCGAGGTACAAAAACTTTGAGGAGGCTACGGGGTACGGCACTGGCGATGGCCTTTGCGGCTGGAACTGCAATCACAGCTTTTTCCCGTATGTCGAGGGCGCGCCTCGAACCTACTCGAAAGCTCAGCTCAAGGACTACTCCGCAAAGAATATCACCTATAACGGCCAGCAGTTGACCGAGTACGAGGCTTTGCAGCAACAGCGTTATATCGAGCGAGGCATTCGCCGATGGAAACGCGAGGAAGTCGCTATGAAGGCGGCCGGCCAGCCTACCGACGAGGCACGGGCCAAAGTCCGTACCTGGCAGGCTCGACAGCGTGATTTTATCAAGCAGACCGGCCTCAAACGAGACTCTTCTCGCGAGCAGATCGGATAGAACGCCCATAAACAAGCCCCAGGCGGCCCGTATCGAGTTTTCTGCCTGGGGCCCTGGTGTTTATACTCCTAATATTTGGAAGTCATACGGACGATCGTGGAGCTCCGTATGACTTCCTTTTATATGCGAGCCGTGGTTACGCAGGTTCGACTCCTGCAGCTCGCGCAATATCGGCTACCCGTCAGCCTATGAGGACGGGGCGGCAGGTCACGGCAACGACCTAAAAAGCCTAACCGCAAAGAAAGGAACAGTATGAAAAAGGACGAACTCACCGCTCTGGGCCTGACAGACGAGCAGGCCGACAAAGTGCTTGCTATCAATGGTCGCGACATTGAAAAGCACAAAAAGGCAGCCGAAGACGCGAAAGCCGAGACGGCCACCCTGCAGCAGCAGCTCTCCGACCGCGACAAGGACCTCGAGACCCTGAAAGCCGGCGCGGAAGATGCTGAGAAGGTCAAGCAGCAGCTTACCGACCTGCAGACGAAGTACAACGACGAGACCGCCAAGTATCAAAAGCAGATCGCCGATCGCGATTATGCCGACGCCCTCGAGACCGCCTTTAATGACGGCAAGATCGAGTTTACCTCCAAGGGCGCGAAAGCTGCGGCCTGCGCGGACTTCATGGCTACTCGCTGCGAGCTGAAAGACGGCAAGCTCGTTGGCTTTGATGATCGTATCAAGGCTATGCGTGAGAAAGACCCCGATTCTTTCCGTGCTGAAAAGCCCGACCCCAGCTTCGCGAACCCGACCGGAAACGGTAGCCCGACGACCCTGAGCAGAGCCGCGCAGGCTGCGCGTGCTGCAAGCGCGAGATTCGCTCCTGCTTCTACCACCACAGAGAACACCAACACTAAATAAGGAGGATTCCATTCATGTCTATTCTGAAAACTGAGATCGGCACCGCGATTCCTAATTTCCTGGATAGCGAAGTCGGTCTCGTCACCAAGACCGCGCAGATTCCTCAGAGCATGGGCCAGACTGACGGCGATCGCAAAACTGTGTTTGCCGGCACCGTGTTCCCCGCGAATACGAGCGCCGCGACCGGCATCGTGTTCCAGGACGTCGACGTCACCGACGGCGACGCGATCGGTTCTGTCATGGTTGCCGGCCGCGTAATCAGCGACCGCGTGAACGCCGCAAGCGCTGCGCAGACCGCGCTCAAGAACATCGTCTTTGTCGGCGCGAACGCAACCGTCCGCGGCTATTCCGTCACCTACGAGAAGGACGGCGGCACGGGTGACGTTCCCGTCGATGCGACCATGTACGCTGACGGCGAGATCGTCCAGCTCTCCAAGAGCTACCCGCTGACGAAGAGCTCCAAGTCTCAGATCGGCTGGGCGCTGAGCTCTGGTGGCGACGCCGTTGATACGGTTACGATTGCGGGTGCAGACGTCAAGGTCTACCCCGTCTTCGAGGCCTAATCTAAGTAAGGAGGATATAACACATGCCCGATATTCTGAGAATGCTGTCCCAGGCTGAACAGCTTGACTTCAGCCAGAACTTCCTGATGCCCCGCGCGAACTACCTGGGCGACGCGATTTTCCCCGACCAGAAGACCCAGAACTTCAAAGCCGAGTACCTGCGTCTTGCCGCTGGCGGTCACGCCATGCAGCAGCGCGGCGCTGCCGCCCTCGCGGCCTAAGAGCGTACAGAGGCCGTCGAAAGCGGCCTGCTGTTCGCCGTTGAGCACAATGTCCTCGCGCGCGGGCGCGTCGTCATAGCGGCTGACG
>OMCO01000730.1_pt1 | contig 10168 bp, 8 predicted proteins | sample 1645031 | NCBI WGS metagenome assembly OMCO01 (sample SAMEA103958146, study PRJEB25191) | human gut metagenome
TGTCGACCAGGATTACTTATTACTCGCAAGCCACCTGGAAGCGAGAAACATTTTCTTATTAATGCATTCATCAAATGCAATAATAATATACTATATTTTATGCCAAAAGTCAATACCATTGCATAAAATTGGCAAATTATCATTTGCATTAATATTATATACAATTTTTATTGTTTTATTATCAACTAAATTTTGTAGAAAAAAGACACTCAAATGAGTATCTTTAATTTAATTATTCAATAATTTCAGTAACTGATCCAGCACCAACAGTGTGTCCACCTTCTCTAATAGAGAATTTAGTACCATTTTCAACTGCAATTGGAGCAATTAATTCAACTGTCATAGTAACATTGTCACCAGGCATAACCATTTCAGTTCCTTCTGGTAATGTAACTACACCAGTAACGTCAGTAGTTCTGAAATAGAATTGAGGTCTATAGTTTGTAAAGAATGGAGTATGTCTTCCACCTTCTTCTTTAGATAGAACGTAAACTTCTGCTTTGAAGTTTTTATGAGGTGTAACACTTCCTGGTTTAGCAAGTACTTGACCACGTTCTACTTCTTCTCTAGCAATACCACGTAGTAATACTCCGGCATTGTCTCCAGCTTCAGCATAGTCAAGTTGTTTTCTAAACATTTCGATACCAGTTACAACTGTTTTCTTAGTATCTTTTAAACCAACGATTTCAACTTCGTCATTTAATTTTAATTGTCCTCTTTCAACACGGCCAGTAACAACTGTTCCACGACCTGTGATTGTAAATACGTCTTCGATACTCATTAAGAATGGTTTATCAGTATCTCTTACTGGTGTTGGAATCCATTCGTCAACTGCATCCATTAATTTGTCGATAGCTTCTACATATTTAGCATCTCCTTCAAGAGCTTTTAATGCAGAACCTCTGATAACTGGAGTATTGTCTCCGTCGAAACCATATTCAGTTAATAATTCTCTGATTTCCATTTCAACTAAATCTAATAATTCTTCATCATCAACCATGTCGCATTTGTTCATGAATACAACCATTTTAGGAACGCCAACTTGTCTTGATAATAAGATATGTTCTCTAGTTTGAGCCATTGGTCCATCGGTAGCAGCAATAACAAGGATTGCACCATCCATTTGTGCAGCACCAGTGATCATGTTTTTAACATAGTCAGCATGGCCTGGGCAGTCTACGTGCGCATAGTGTCTATTTGCAGTTTGGTATTCAACGTGCGCAGTGTTTATTGTGATACCTCTTTCTCTTTCTTCTGGAGCTTTATCGATGTTTGCGTAATCTACAAATTCGCCTCCAAATTTTTCTGCTTGTCTTTTAGTAATTGCAGCAGTTAAAGTTGTTTTACCATGGTCAACATGGCCGATTGTACCAATGTTAACATGTGGTTTTGAACGATCAAATTTTTGTTTTGCCATAATAATTTTCCTCTCTTTCTTTTATACATATTATATTTTAGCAAATTTTAGTAACCTTATCAAGTTATTTTATTAATTTCCACCATTTTTTTTGATTATTTCTTCAGCGATTGATTTTGGTACTTCTTCATAGTGATCCATTGTCATTGTGAAGGCACCTCTTCCTTGGGTATTAGAACGAAGTGAGGTAGCATATCCAAACATTTCTGATAATGGTACCATAGCTGTAAAGCTAATAGCATTACCTCTTGCTTCTTGACCAACTGGTTTACCACGACGTGATGTGATATCACCAACTACACCACCGGTGTATTCTTCTGGCGCTACTACTACTACTTTCATAATAGGTTCTAGAAGGATTGGTTTACATTTGTTTTTAGCTTCTTTTAATGCCATAGATGCTGCTATTTTGAAGGCCATTTCTGATGAGTCAACATCGTGGTATGAACCATCAAATAATGTACATTTAACATCTACCATTGGGTAACCAGCTAATACTCCAGTAGATAAAGCTTCTTGTAAGCCTTTATCGACAACGCCAATGTATTCTCTTGGTACAACACCACCGACGATATTGTCAACAAATTCATATCCTTTATCAGGATTTGGTTCAAATTTTACCCAAACGTGACCATATTGTCCACGACCACCTGATTGTTTAATATATTTACCTTCACAATCAGCAGCTTGAGTTAGAGTTTCACGATAAGCAACTTGAGGTTTACCAACGGTTGCTTCAACGCCAAATTCTCTTCTCATTCTATCAACAATTATATCTAGGTGTAATTCTCCCATACCTTCAATTACAGTTTGACCAGTTTCGTGATTAGTGTACATTCTGAATGTTGGATCTTCTTCAGCTAGTTTTTGTAAAGCAATACCCATTTTATCTTGGTCATTTTTTGATTTTGGTTCTACTGCTTGGGCGATAACCGGTTCTGGGAATTCCATACCAGCAAGTATTACTGGTTTTTTCTCATCGCATAATGTATCGGCAGTAGTAGTATTTTTCAATCCAACTGCAGCAGCGATATCACCACAATATACTTCAGATATTTCTTCACGGTGATTAGCGTGCATTTGTAGAATACGTCCTACTCTTTCTTTAGTATTTTTTGTAGAGTTTAAAATGTATGATCCACTAGTTAAAATACCTGAATAAACTCTAAAGAATGTTAGTTTACCAACGAATGGGTCTGTCATAACTTTGAATGCTAAAGCTGTAAATGGTTCAGTGTCGCTAGCGTGTCTTAAAACTTCATTGCCAGCAAAATCAGTACATTTGATTGCTTCAACATCGGTTGGTGCAGGTAGGTAATCGATAACAGCATCAAGTAATAACTTAATACCTTTATTACCAAGAGCAGTTCCGCACATAAATGGGAAAAACTCTACTGATAATGTTGCTTTTCTAATTGCATTTTTTAATTCTTGAACTTGAATTTCTTCACCATCAAGATATTTCATCATTAATTCTTCATCGAAATCTGCAACTGCTTCTATTAATATATTTCTATATTCTTGAGCTTTTTCTTTCATATCTTCTGGTATTTCTATTTCTTTAGCATCTTCTTCTGGCTTACCGTCATATTGATAAGCTTTCATAGTTACTAAGTCGATGATACCAGTAAATTCAGATTCAGCCCCAATAGGAAGTTCTATTGCCGCACTTTTAGCCCCTAATCTATCAGCTATAGTACCTAAACTATAGTAGAAATCAGCTCCCATTTTGTCCATTTTGTTAGCAAATATTATTCTTGGTACTTTGTAATCATTTGCTTGACGCCATACTGTTTCAGTTTGTGGTTCAACACCTGCTTGAGCGTCAATTAAGGCTACAGCACCATCTAATACTCTAAGACTTCTTTGAACTTCGATAGTAAAATCAACGTGTCCAGGGGTATCGATAATATTAAATCTGTGTTCTTTCCAGAAGGCTGTTGTAGCTGCACTGGTGATAGTAATACCTCTTTCTTGTTCTTGTTCCATCCAGTCCATTTGTGATTCACCATCGTGAGTTTCACCAATTTTATGGATCTTATGTGTATGGAACAATACTCTTTCTGTACAAGTAGTTTTACCGGCATCGATATGCGCCATAATTCCTATATTTCTTGTTTTTTCTAAACTTATTGTACGAGCCATATTAGTTTTCCTTTCTTAATTTTACCATTTATAATGAGCAAATGCTTTATTTGCTTCTGCCATTTTGTGGGTATCATCTTTTTTCTTAACAGATGCCCCGATGCCATTAGATGCATCAATTATTTCATTGGCTAATTTTTCAGCCATGCTTTTGCCACTTCTTAATCTTGCATATTGAGCTAACCAACGGAATGCTAAAGCTTGTGCTCTTTCAGGCTTAACTTCAACTGGTACTTGATAGTTAGATCCACCTACTCTTCTTGATTTTACTTCTAATGCTGGGCGGATATTTTTCATAGCTTTTTCAAATACTACCATTGGATCTTCGTTAGTTTTATTTTTAATCATTTCAAATGCATCATAGATTATATTTTGAGCAATTCCTCTTTTACCATCAATCATAATTTGATTTATTAATTTGGTAACTATTTTAGAATTGTATATTGGATCTGGTAATACATCTCTTTTAACAGCACGTTTTTTACGCATAAATTCCCTCCTTGCTATAATAATTTAATTATTTTAATTATTTATTTTTCTTTGGTTTCTTAGCACCGTATTTACTTCTTCCTTGCATACGATTTTGAACACCAGCAGTATCCATTGTACCACGAATGATGTGATAACGTACACCGATTAGGTCTTTAACACGGCCACCTCTAATTAAAACAACACTATGTTCTTGTAGGTTATGACCGATTCCTGGTATGTAGCATGTTACTTCCATACCATTTGATAATCTAACACGGGCATATTTTCTTAAAGCTGAGTTTGGTTTCTTAGGTGTCATTGTTCCAACACGAGTACATACTCCTCTTTTTTGTGGTGCGTTTAAATTATTAGTTTTTCTTTTTAATGTATTAACAGAAATATTTAGAACTGGTGATTTACTCTTTCTTGTTTTTTGACTTCTTCCTTTTCTTGTTAATTGATTAATTGTAGGCATTTTCTCACCTTCCTTTCCACATATCCAGGCGTTTCATTTTTCTTTTAAAGATAAGTTTTGCTTTAATTAGCAAAACCAATCAAACGAACATAGTTAGTTTATCAAAATTATTTCTTTGTGTCAATATTTATTAGTAAAAAATTTAATAAATTATTATAAAATATTATATGTATAAATTATAAATATTCTACCCTATTTTATTATTTAATAAAAAAGAGGCTATTTGGCCTCTACAATCAATTTTATGGCTGTTCTTTCCTCACCATCGATAACAATATCGGTAAATGCTGGGATACAGACTAAATTTTTGCCACTAGGGGCAACAAATCCTCTTGCTATAGCTATTCCTTTTATTGCTTGGTTTAGCGCTCCAGCACCTATCGCTTGAATTTCTACGATGCCTTTTTCTCTTATGACATTGGCTAAGGCTCCCGCTACTGAAGATGGATTTGATTTGGTTCCAACTTTAAGTGTTTCCATAATTTTTTTCTTCCTTTCTTGTACAATAAATATTATGCTAAAGATAAGAAAAAAGACTATATTAATTATTATCATAATAATTAATATAGCCGTTTTCGTCAATTTGAACATTATATGACCAATTTTGCATTTTATTTATAAGATTTGTTTTTTTATCTCCTTTTAACAAACTTGTTTTAACGTTGCTTTGAAGACAAGGGATAAATTTATAACTTAATTTGCCATCGTTAGCGATGTTTACATTTAATATTCCTGTTTCGGTGGTCCAATTATTAAAGAGAAAGTCTCCTAAGTTGTAGGCGATTAGTTTTCCGTTGTATATTTCCATGCCTTGTAAAACATGGGCATGACTACCAACTAAAACGTCGGCACCAGCATCTATATATTTTTTGCCGGTATCTATTTGTACTTGTTCTAGGTTGTGACTTTGTTCTTTTCCCCAATGAATTAAGGCTACAACATAATCGCTTTCTTGTTTGGCTTTTTGGATTTCTTCTATAAATAGTGATGGATCATAGCATCTAAATACTCCTTCTTTATTTAAAGTAGCTTCTGGGGTAATGATATTTTTCTCTGCTCTTGTGGCATTTAAAAATGCTATTTTATAACCGTTGATAATATAATAATATGGCTTTTTAGCTTCTTCAATGTTGTTACCTGCTCCAACAAAGGCGATATCTTGACTTTTAAGGGTATTTAAGGTATCGATGAAGGCATCGTGACCATAATCATATATGTGATTGTTGGCTAAGCTTACTAAATCAACGCCCATTTCTTTATAAATACTAGCTCTTTTAGGGTCTCCTTTGAAAGTATATGCTTTATTTAACCTAGTACCTCTATTACTTAGGGTAAATTCATTATTGGCTACCATTATGTCAGCATTATTCATGATACTTAATACTTCTTCATCTAATACACCATAGATACCTATTTTTCTTTCGTCATATTTAGGCATTATATCCCAGTTATCTGCTAGGGATACATCACCAACAAAGCTTAGTGTAATATCACCTTTTTTATTAATTATTTTGGTATTTTCAAGATTTTTTTCTTTTAGATGTATCAATGTTTTAAGGGAATTACCGGTATAGGTATGCCAAAATGATTCTTGATATTTATTGTTTTTTAAAGATTCAGCTAATTTATTTATTAAATCATCACTATAATTATTTTTTATATATTCTAAAAAATCTGATGTAATATTTTTATCTTCGGCAAAATATGTTAGTATTTCATCATAATTATTGCTTACCGTTTGAGTATTTTGATTTTCATTGTCATTAGAGCAACCTATTGTTAATAAGATAATAATTATTGCTACAACTTTTTTCATAATAATCCTTTCTTATTTAAATAATTACTAATTTATTATCATTAATCTAAAAGAATCATTTATAGAAATAATATCTATCCATAATTCTTTTTAATTCATTATCTATATCACTTTTTAATAAATAATCACTAAATCCATCATTTATATAATGCTTTTTAATAAATTCTTTATCTTTTTCTAAAGTAATTATTACGGGTGTTTTAAATTTTTTTATGTTTTTTAATTTTTTAAATACTTCATAACCACTTATTTGTTTCATTTCATCATCTAGTAAAATAAGATCATATCTAGCTCCATTTTGGATTTTATTAATAGCGTCTAAACCAGAAAAATTAGTAAATGTTTCAACATCATAGTCTTTTAACTTTTCGGTTATTTCATTTATAAAGGATGTTTTATTATCAATTATTAATATTTTAAATTTACTTGTTATTAAATTATCATAGTTTTTAAATGGTTGATTTGTTTTTTCTTTGAATATTAATTCATCTATACTAATTATAAATTCTCTTCCATTATCATTTGATTTAATAATTAGGCTACCTCCTAAATACTTTATTGTCTTATAAATTGTTTGTAGATTAGCATTTTCTTTTTCTAGTTGATCAAGGTCTTCTTTATTTATTTTTGTTTTAATTGCTAATATATCATTTATTTTATAAGCATCTAGGTTTGTTACTGTATCTTCTATCGTAATAATTAAACGACACACGTTGTTTTTTATAATGCTATCAATACTCATATTAATATAATTAGTTTTATTTTTTATAGAATCGTTTAGAAGATTATAAATTATTTGTTTTAATTTAATGAAATCTCCATATAGATAATTTGGTACATTTTCGCTGATATTAGAGGTAAATTTAATATTTTTATTTTCAATTTTTTTGCCTATTTTAATTGATATTTCGTCATAAATTCTTTTGATACTATATTTATCTTTATATTTTTTAATGTTATCCTCATTAATATTTGAAGTATCAAGAATATCATTAATAATGCTATTGATATTCTTGGTTTCATATGCAATATTATGAATACCTTCTTCAATTAATTTTTTATTTTTTTCATCAGATATTTTTTTAGTAATCATTTCAATGTTTTTTATTGGTTGAGTTATTTCGTTGCTCATTCTAAATAGAAAGTTGGATTTATCTTGAAGGGTATCTTCTAATAACTTTTTATTTCGACTAAGTTCTTCGATAAATCTTACATCTGGGTTTTCAATGGTAAAATACATTATAGCTAATGTTAGGGTTTCAATGAAAGTCATGATTAGAAGGCCAGGAAATTTTATTTGAATGGCAATTCCTAAAATGATTGTTACTAAAAATACATATATTGGGATATATTTTTTGTTTTTTAAGTTATGGATATTACTTGACATAAAGATAATCATTAGAGCGATGAAAAGGCCACATATACTATATGTAAAAATTACACTAGGTCCATTGGTATAGCGAACCGTAAAGTCGGGAGAAACGACTAAATTACATTTTAAAATATATGTTATAATTACTGAGATTGGGAGCACTATGGCTGATATCGTTTTAATATGCTTGCTTACAATTTTATCATTGTTGATTTTGGAAACATAATAAACATATGCGGTTAAAATAAATGTCCAAACTATATTGTATACCAAATAGCTTTTTAAAATAATATCACTTAAAACCGGCATTGATGTACTGATAATTGATGCATAGGTACATAATAGTTCAAGGATTAAACCAATAAAATTAGTTATAACCAGATATTTATATATTTTAGTCTCATTAGTAATAACCGTCTTTTTTGAAAAACAAAGAATAATTAGTAAAATACAAAATGGAATCGCACTTATGGGAAAATAAATACCACTACCCATATTATTCACCTCTATCTATAATTTAATTTTTTTTAAGGTATTTATGTTTTATTTATGTTTAGTAAGCGTTTTACCTTTTTCATAATTATACTCTTCTTCTGCCATTTTTTTAAGTTTTTCGTAGTCAATTTTTTCGGCAGCATTTGTTCTTGGAAGAGTTTCTAAAAAATTAACGCTTTCAGGTATTTCATAGTCTTTTAATATAGTTTCTTCATTTGTTTCTGGATCTATATATGTTTCTTTGCATTTGCTGATGATATAATTTTCTATCTCTTTGCTTGCTGTTATTCCTGGTTTTAATACTACATATGCTTTGCATTTATATAGGGTTTCTTCGTTTGGTTTTGGTACGATGGCACAGCTATCTACTACATCAATATTTGAAACAACTTGTTGGACTAGTTCGCAATAAACTTTATTTAAGGTGTTTATGATAAAGAAACGTGATGCTCTACCAATTAAGGTAAAATATCTATCTTTATCTAAAAAGCCAATGTTGCCAGTAACATAGTATTTTTTGCCATTATAATATTTCATTGTTTCTTCAGTTAGTTTTTCATCTTTATAATATCCTTTAAATACGTGCTTGCCTCTAGTACATAAAACTCCTACTTCACCATATTTTACTTCTTTCCCAGTTTCTGGGTCGACGATTAAGTATTCAGGTCCTACTACTAATTGGCCTACAGTTTCAGGACGATATGGCACGTTCATTGCATTAGTGCTACAGCCTAGAGTCTCACCAGTACCAGATGAATTACTGATTGTTGCATTAGCACCATGTTGTTTAAAATATTCAATGGCATCATGGGATTGAGATACAGATAAATAGTCACCTCCTGATAGATATATTTTTAAGTTGGAAAGATCTTGGTCTTTTGGTAAATTCCTTTTTGTAAGCTCTAAATGAGCGGGACTTCCAAACACTAAATCAGGTTTTTTACTATAGTAGTATGAAATGTTTTCTGGAGATAGATTAGGTGTTAAAATTACTTCTCTACCACTTAAAAATGTTTGTAAAACAGATGCTCCAAACCCATAAGGGTACATAAATGGTACAACATTCATCCATCTTTTGTCATTCTCGGTTGGCTTTGGGACGTGGGTAGAATTTTTTAAATAAATGCAGGATGCAATTAAATTTTCATTGGTAAATAGCAGGTTCTTGGCTTTGCCGGTTGACCCACTAGTATATAAAATAAGGGCATTTTGTTTACCACCAAAATTAGTTTTAAATCTTCCTTTTTGATAGTCGCTTACAAGTCCTAGTTCATGGAATGATAAATCATCTTTGTTTCCTATGGTGTAATTATCTTTTTGATAAAAGTCAATGCTATTAATTAATTCTTCTTTCATAGTTATTACATGTTTAACACTAGTATTTTTTCTAATTTCATTATTATATTCTTCATTTTTTCCGCAATTTATGAAAATTGGTGATTCATATAAATTTAAATAATTTTTTGTCTCTTCAAATGATGCTAATGGATTTAGATATGTTGTAGTTGCTCCAATCATATTTGCGGCTTTAAAAACTGGAATTGCTTGATAATAATTAGGCATTGATACGGTGATTATATCGTTTGGTTTGACACCCAATTCTAATAACGCTTTAGCTATAAGAAGACTATCTTTTTGAAATTGCTTTGAATCTATTCTTAAATCTAGGCAATCGACGATTTGATGATTACCTTGTAATGCAAACATCAAATCTAAAACTTGCGAAAAGGTTATAGATGGTATAAGCGGATGCCTTTCAAAAAATTTTGTATTTTTTAAATGTGTTTTATCAATTGATGGATAATTTGTTTCTTTTCTCATAAATACACTTCCCATTAAAACTATTATATATTGATTATAACATGACAATAATTTTATTGCAATAAAAATAAAAGATGATTATATAATTAAAAGATGCCTAATGAACTGAACCCCAAAAGTTGGACAGTTTATAAATAGTTTCTAATTTAAGGATTG
>OMCO01000736.1_pt1 | contig 10112 bp, 6 predicted proteins | sample 1645031 | NCBI WGS metagenome assembly OMCO01 (sample SAMEA103958146, study PRJEB25191) | human gut metagenome
GCGCTGAATATCATCCTCGGCAAGGGCCTGAACATCTTTGAAGGGAGGCTGAGAAAGAGTGAACGGTAACGTATTGTTCGAGATCAAGGACTTGCAGAAAAAGTTCGGCAGCCTGACCGTCTTCGACGGGCTGAACGAGACCATCTGCAAGGGCGACGTGGTCGTCATCATCGGTCCCTCAGGCGGCGGTAAGTCCACCTTTATCCGATGCCTGAACCTTCTGGAGCAGCCCACCGCCGGCAAAATTTACTTCGAGGGCGAGGACATCACGGCCAAGGGCTTTGATGTGAACAGGCACCGACAGAAGGTCGGCATGGTGTTCCAGAATCCCGATAACCAGATAGTTGCGACTATTGTCGAGGACGATGTGGCGTTCGGACCCGAGAATCTCGGCGTAGCCCCCGATGAGATACGCCGCAGAGTCGACGATGCCCTCAAGGCGGTCGGAATGTACGACTACCGCCTGCGTGAGCCGCATAAGCTTTCCGGCGGCCAGAAACAGCGCGTGGCTATCGCCGGCATAATTGCCATGCAGACGGGCTGCATCGTGCTCGATGAGCCTACGGCGATGCTCGACCCGCGCGGCAGGCGTGAAGTATTTGACACAGTCCGCCGCCTGAACCGCGAGATGGGCATAACCGTCCTTTTTGTTACGCATTTCATGGACGAGGCAGTCAAGGCTGACCGCGTCATAATTATAGATTCCGGGCGTCTCTGCCTCGACGGTACGCCGCGCGAGGTGTTTTCGCAGACCGATGTCCTGCGCCGCTGCGGACTCGATGTGCCGCAGAGCACCGAGCTGTGCCACCGTCTGATCGAAAAGGGGATAGACCTGCCCGGCGATATCCTTGACGCCGATGAGTGCGTCGAGGCGCTTTCAAAAATAATGGAGGTGAGCCGATGACAGTGCTTGAAACAGAAAATCTCACCCACTATTATGAAAACGGCATGGCGGGAGCCGTCGCCGCTATCGAGAATATAAACGTGAAGTTTGAAAAGGGCGAAATAGTCGGAATAATCGGTCATACCGGCTCCGGCAAGAGCACCCTTCTTCAGCATCTCAACGGACTTCTGAAGCCCGATTCCGGCAGAGTTCTGCTCTGCGGTGAGGATATCAATAAAGACAAGCGCACCCTGCGCGCCGCAAGGTTCAGGGTTGGGCTTTGTTTCCAGTATCCCGAGTATCAGCTGTTTGAAGAGACCGTCTATAAAGATATCTCGTTCGGACCGAAAAATATGGGACTCGACAGCGCGGAGATTGACCGCCGCGTGCGCCGCGCCGCCGAATTTGTCGGACTTAGCGAAGAACATCTGAAAAAATCTCCCTTCGATCTTTCGGGCGGCGAAAAACGCCGCGCCGCAATAGCGGGCGTTATGGCGATGGAGCCAGAAGTGCTCATCCTCGATGAGCCTACCGCAGGTCTCGACCCGCGCGGCAGAGAGGTCATTCTCTCGCTTGTCCGCACTTATCGCGATCAGACGGGGAGCACCGTTATCCTCGTCTCCCACAGCATGGAGGATGTCGCCAAGACTGCCGACAAAGTCCTGGTGCTCAACCATTCCCATGTTGCGATGTTCGGCACCGTGTCCGAAGTCTATTCCCGCACGGACGAGCTTGAAGAGATGGGGCTCACCGTTCCGCAGATAACAAAAATATTCAGAGCGCTGCATGACAGGGGCTTTGATGTCTCTCCGTCCGTGTTCACGGTAAGTCAGGGCGCGGACGAGCTCATGCGCTATTTTGAGGGGAGGGGAATGGTATGATAAGCGATATCACTATCGGTCAGTATTATTCCGGCACCTCCGTCATCCACCGCATGGATGCGCGTATGAAATTTGTGCTCACAATGGCGCTTATAGTCATTCTCTTTGTGTGCAGGAATTTCTATTCCCTCGCGCTCGGACTCATTTTTGTCGTGGCAACTCTCCTGCTTTCAAAAGTCCCGATGAAGATGATGTGGCGCAGCATAAAGCCGCTTGTCATTCTCATGCTCTTCACCGCCGTCATCAATGTCTTTTATAATCGCGGCGGCGAGACGCTCGTCTCATTCTGGAAAATAACCATAACGACCACAGGCGTTTATACCGCGATATTCACTACCGTGCGTATAATCCTGCTCGTTGTTGTCAGCTCGCTGCTGACTTATACAACCACGCCCACTATGCTCACCGACGCTTTGGAGCGTCTGCTCTCGCCTTTGAAAGTGATAAAGGTGCCGGTGCATACTCTCGCCATGATAATGACGCTCGCCCTGCGCTTTATCCCCGTGCTTATCGAGGAGATCGAGCGTATAATGAACGCGCAGAAAGCGCGCGGAGCGGATCTTGAAACAGGCGGACTTATAAAGCGCGCCAAGGCGCTCATACCGATATTGATTCCTCTGTTTATCTCGTCGTTCCGCCGCGCATATGAGCTGGCATTCGCCATGGAGTGCCGCTGCTACACGGGCGGCGAGGGCAGAACACGCATGAAGCAGATGAAGCTCGCCGCACGCGATTTTGTCGCCCTCGGTGTCACAGCCGTTCTGCTCGCGGCTGTAATAGTCCTCAATCATTATCTTGGGCATCTTATCTGATCGGAGTGAAGGCTTTGAAGAATCTGCTCTTTACCCTGCGCTATGATGGCACGGATTATCACGGCTGGCAGGTGCAGGAAAATGCGAATACGGTTCAGCAGACCTTTCAGGATGCCGCCGAGCGTATCTGCGGAGTTCGCGACAATGTCATAGGCTGTTCGCGCACGGATTCCGGCGTCCACGCCGATATGTATTGCTGCAATATGCGCACCGAATCGTCTCTTTCGCCCGAGAAGTGGAAGAGCGCGATGAACGGCGTTCTGCCGCACGATATCGCTGTGACCGACTGCCGCGAAGTGCCGTTTGAGTTTCACGCGCGCTATGACTGCTCCGGCAAGCGATATGTCTACAGAATCTGGAACGCGCAGGAGCGTAATCCTTTTATTTCGAGATATTCTTATCACTATAAATATCCGCTCGACGCGGATTTTCTGAACCGTCAGGCGTCGCAGATGCTCGGGACCCACGATTTTTCGGCGTTCTGCGCGGCGGGTGCCAGCACGGTCGACAATGTCCGCACATTGACCCGCGCCGAGGTCGTGCGCCGAGGCGATGAAGTGCTGATGTACTTTGAGGCGGACGGCTTTTTATATAATATGGTCAGAATAATGGTCGGTACGCTTCTCGATATTTCGAGGGGCAGGATAGCGGCAGATACGCTGCCCGATATAATTTCATCGCTCAGCAGAGACAGAGCGGGGGCGACTGCGCCCGCCTGCGGACTCTGCCTTGAGCAGGTTTTCTATAACGGCAAAGACTAAAAAAGCGGGGGTGCGGCAAGTTGGCAGAGAAAAAGGGCAAGAAGAAAAACAGCGCAAAGAAGCTCATAAGCGGACTCTTTGCGAAGAAAAAGACGAATAAACCCACACAAAACGGCAGGAAGAAAACAAAAAATTCCAAGCGCGAGACGACAATAATTGTTGTATTGACTCTGCTTGCGGTCGGAGCGGTCGTGTTCTTCGCCGCGCGTTCGTTTGGCGGCATGAAGTATAACGATGTCGAGGATTCGGCAAAGCAGCTGATATCCGCGTCCGGCACGGGAGCGGGATATCCATATAAAATGAACTCGGCTGACGTGCTCGATATGACGCCGTTCAAGTCGAATATCGCCCTGCTGACCCGCGATTCCGTGGTCGTGCTCAATTCCTCCGCCAAGGAAGTCGCGCGCCTTGAACATAACTATTCCGACCCGGATATGGCGGTCTATAAAGGCAGAGCGCTGGTCTATGACCGCACATCCGGCGATTTCACTTTGATGAATTCGAGCAAGATTCTGGGCGACGGCAACACGGGCTCGCCAATTTACACCGCCGCCATGGGCAAGGACGGCACAATAGCGTTCTCGCTCAAAACTTCCGCAGCCCAGAGCGAGCTGCGCGTATATAATCACAAGTTAGAAAAGATATTTGCATGGGAGTGTGCGCAGGAGAAGATATTCGACATCTCTATAGCCCCCAACGGCAAGAGCGCCGCGCTGATACTCGTCGGCTCCGAAAACGCCGTTACATATTCGCGCCTTGTCGTGCTGAATTTCAAAAAAGATAATCCGGTAGTCACCGACATAAAATATGACAACACATTGCTCTTCGATGTCATATATAATTCGAGCACCAGCATAATAGCCTACTCGACCGATTTCAAAACGACCGTGACGAAAAAAGGCCACAAAGAGGATTACTCTTTCGGCAGCAACACTCTGGCTCACGAGTCCGCGTCGGATTCGGGCAGAAGCGCCGTCGTGCTCTATGAATACGCCAACGAGGAGAAGCCGAAAGTCGTGGCTTTCGACAGGCGCTCAAAGCTTCTGTTCGAGCGCAGTTTTGACAAGAAAATTTATGCGCTCACATGCACCGATAAATATGTCGCCGTGCTGTTTGACGACGGCGTTGAACTGATATCTTCAAGCGGCGAGACCGCAAAGACCGTCTCCGCCGGCAAAAACGGCAAAAGGGTCATTTGCGCGGGCAGCGACGTGTATGTGCAATATGCGTCAAATATCACAAAAAATTAACAACCGCTTAATAATAAAAGGTTTGCCACTGTGCATAGCGTGTGATATAATTGAAAAAACAGCGAACAGGGGGGGATAAGTCTTGGATTTTATAGTCGATTTTTTAATAGTCGCAGTGTTTGCGCTGTGCATTTTCGTCGGCGTCAAAAACGGGCTTATCCGCTCTATTATAGGACTTGTCGTGGTCGCTGCGGCGGCTGCGCTCGCCGTATGGCTGAGCGAACCCGTCGCAAGCGGCATATATGACCTGTTCATAAAAAAGAGCCTTGAAACTGCCGTGGCGGCTCAGCTGCCCGATATGTCCTCGGCTCAGCTCACCTCGCAGAATGTGCAGGAAGTTATATCTTCTCTGCCCGCCGCCATTGTCAAAGCGGCTCAGAGCATGGGCGTTGATATCGCCGCGATATCCGAAAAGGCGGGCTCTGTCGATCTGAGCGCGTCGAATATCGCCGCCGAAATCTGCGACAGCGTCGCGAAGCCTATCGCTGTCGCCGTGCTCAAAGTTTTGAGTTTCGCCGTCATTTTCTTTGTCTGTGATTTCTTTCTTCAGATTGCCGCCAAGGCTGTCTGCAAGCTGTTTGAACTGCCCGTTATCCGCTCCGTCAACCGCACTCTCGGCGGTGTTTTCGGAGCTTTGAAGGGCGTGTTCGTCGCCGTGTTTGCCTGTCTGCTGCTCGATGCCGCCGCGTCCTTTGCGCCCGGCACGCAGTTCGCCTCGGCAGTCGGTGCATCCAAACTCGTGAGTTTGATCGTTTCAACCGATATATTTTCGCGGTTGATAACGGTTTGATATTTCCGCCCCCGCACAGGGAGGAACATATTTGAGGAGGATAACTATGGTAAAAAATCTGTTTAAGGGCTGTCTGACTGTCCCGAATCTGCTCTCGCTTATAAGAATCTTTCTTATACCCGCATTCGCCGTACTCTATTATAAAGGTCATATCGGCTGGGCAGTGCTCATGCTCGCGCTTTCCGGCATCAGCGATTTCCTTGACGGAAAAATCGCCCGCCGCTTCAATCAGGTCAGCGAGCTCGGCAAGATACTCGATCCCGTCGCAGATAAGCTGACTCAGATAACGATCGCAGTTATGCTCTACATAGCTTTCCGCAGCTGCAACGATCAGCTGATGGTCGCTTTCAGCTGGGTATTCCTCGTGTTCCTCGCCAAAGAGGCGGTCATGGTTATCGGCGGAGCTATAATGATAGCCTGCGGCATCAAGCCCGGCGCGGCCGAGATTTACGGCAAGGTCGCAACCTTCGTGTTCTATCTCGTTATGCTCGTCATAATCGGCTTCGGCCCCGAGATAGGCGCGTTCAGAAATTATTGGACTCTGCCCGACCCCGTTCTCATGGTACTTGTCATAATTTCGGCAATACTTACTATAGTTGCCTTCGCAAGCTATATGCCCGCGACCTACAGACAGGTGAAAGAAAAGCACCAAAGCAGAATGGAAGCAAAGGGCAAAAAATAAACAATCGGAATCCGCAAATGAACCGTGTCAGCGGTGTTTAATCATATGCGTTCCGATAAAAGTCAAATCAGAATCCCGGAGATTATTTAAATGAAAAAGATGATGTGTTCCAGGTGCGGCAAACGCCCTGCAATGTTCTTCATAACCAAGGTCGAGGGCAACGAGACCAAGCAGGAAGGACTCTGCATGAAATGCGCCATGGAAATGAATATAGGTCCCATAAAACAGATAATGGAGAGCATGGGCATCTCGGAGGACGAGGTAGATTCCGTCAGCGACCAGTTCGATGAGCTGTTCGGCGAGGACGGAACAGGCTTCATGCCCGGCGGCGCGGGAACTCTTCCTTTCATGAACCAGTCCGAGCAGGACGACGATGAAGAGGACGAGGACTCCGACGGCGAGGATGAAATCGACGAGGGCGACAGCGACGATAACAAACCCCAGGTCGGTCCGTTCGGCATCCCTGTTATTAACGCCAAGGGTTCGGGCGAAAAGAAAAAGGGCAAGAAGAAAAAGGGGAGAAAGTTCCTCTCGCTCTATTGTACGGATCTCACGGAAAAAGCCCGCGAGGGTAAAATAGACCGCATCATCGGACGCGATAACGAGATTTACCGCGCGGTGCAGATTCTCTGCCGCCGCTCGAAGAACAACCCCTGCCTTATCGGCGAACCCGGCGTCGGCAAGACCGCTATAGCCGAGGGACTTGCCCTGCGCATAGCAAACGGCGAAGTTCCCGCGAAGCTCGCCAAAAAGGAAATACACCTGCTCGACCTCACCGCTCTTGTCGCCGGCACTCAGTTCAGAGGCCAGTTTGAGAGCCGTATAAAGGGTCTTATAGACGAGGTCAAAAAAGAGGGCAATATAATCCTGTTCATCGATGAGGTGCATAACCTCGTCGGCACAGGCGATGCGGAGGGCTCGATGAACGCCGCGAATATTCTGAAGCCCGCCCTTTCGAGAGGCGAGATACAGATAATCGGCGCAACGACCTTCACCGAATACAGAAAATATATCGAGAAGGACGCCGCCCTTGAGCGCCGCCTTCAGCCGATAAAAGTCGAGGAGCCGTCGATAGAGGAGACCTATCAGATGCTCGTCGGCATCAAGGACTATTACGAAAATTTCCACAAGGTCACTATAAGCGACTCGCTCGTCCACAGAGCGGTTGTGCTCTCCGAGCGCTATATAAATGACCGCTTCCTGCCCGATAAGGCTATCGACCTGCTTGATGAGGCTTGCACTTGCGCGAACCTCAGAAACAAGAGCATCAGCGATCTCGAGACCGCCGAGGACGACCTCAAGCTCCTCAACGACCGCCAGCAGGCGATGATGGAGGAGACCGAGAATACCGACTACGAGGGTCTGCTCAAAGTCAAGAGCAGTATCGCCGCCAAAGAGAAAGATATCGAAGCGCTGAAGCCTCTCGCCGCCGACAATGCGGTGACGGAGAGTGACATCGCCAGAGTTATCCAGCTCTGGACAGGCATACCCGCAAATAAGATAATGGAGAGCGACCTTACCCGCCTTGCCGATATGGAACAGCATCTCAAAGCGAAGCTTATCGGTCAGGATGAGGCAGTTGAACTCGTCTGCGCCGCGATAAAGCGCGGCAGAGTGCAGATTAATCCGCGCCGCCGCCCGTCGTCGTTTATCTTCGTCGGACCGACCGGAGTCGGCAAGACCGAGCTTGTAAAATTGCTCTCTCAGGAGCTGTTCAACACTCCCGAGACGCTTATCCGCCTTGATATGTCTGAGTTCATGGAGAAGCACTCCGTCTCGCGTATCATCGGTTCGCCGCCCGGCTATGTCGGCTATGACGAGGCGGGTCAGCTGACCGAAAAAGTCCGCAGAAAGCCCTATTCAGTTATACTCTTCGACGAGATAGAGAAAGCGCATCCCGATGTTATGAATATCCTGCTCCAGATACTTGACGAGGGCAGAATAACCGATGCGCAGGGCAGAACAGTGAGCTTTGAAAACACGATAATTATCATGACCTCCAACGCCGGCAGCGAACGCCGCGAGGGTGTCATGGGCTTTGCGAAGAATCAGAACGACGCCAATAAAGAAAAGGCACTCAAGGCACTCAGAGAGTTCCTGCGCCCGGAGTTTATCGGCAGAGTTGACGAGATAGTCGTCTTCAACGACCTGACCCCGGAGAATCTTGAGCAGATATCGAATCTCATGCTCACCGAGCTTGTCGAGCCTCTGCGCGACAAGGGCATCGCGTTCTCGTGGGATGAAAGCGTGCCGAAGCTTATCGCCTCGATGTCCGAGGGCGGTCTGCGCGGAGCGCGCGACCTGAGGAACAATATCAGGCGGCAGGTTGAGGATAAGATAGCCAACGCTATTGTTGACCACGCTTCGTCTCCGCTGAGCGAAGTCCGGGCTCTTGTTGAGGACGGAAAAGTAGTTATCGACGCAAAATGATAATCGGGGACTGTCCGCGCGGCAGTCCCTTGTTTTATAAAAGTGAGGAGTATTATGGATATTTGTTTTATCTTCGCGCGGAATACCCGCAGTGAGCGCTATGAAAAAGCTTATGTGGAGGCGGCAAAATGAAAGTTCTGACTTCATCGCAGATGTTCTCTGCCGAGCAGGCACAGGTCAACAGGGGAATGAGCTTCACCCGCCTGATGGAAAACGCCGGCAGCGCGTGCGCAAGGGAGATAAGAGAGCGCTTTGCCTCTCTTGAGCAGTCGCGCGGACTTGTGTGCGTGCTCTGCGGAAAGGGCAAGAACGGCGGCGACGGCTTTGTTATCGCCCGCAAGCTCGCCCTCGCAGGCTTCAATGTTGCCGTTGCCGAGGCGTTCGGCGAGCCTACCGCCGAGGACTCGATACTCATGCGCGAAAAGGCTGTCGAAACAGGGCTCGTCCCGGAGTTCTTCTGGGGAGAGGAAAACGCTAAAAATTCAATCGAATCTGCTGCCGTGATAGTCGATGCCGTGTTCGGCACGGGCTATAAATACAGAGAGGACGAGCGGGTGAGAGCGGTCTTTGAGGCTGTCAACGCTTCGCCCGCAAAAGTCGTTTCAATCGATGTCCCGAGCGGACTCGAAAGCAACAACGGCGATGTGCCGGGCAGCTGCATAAAAGCGGATATCACAATAGCCGTGTCGTGCATGAAGCCCGTCCACATATTAAAACCCGCGTGCGTGCTCTGCGGCGAAATAATAACCGTCGCAATAGGCATCGATGACGATATAATCGACGGCATTGAGGACGATACCCTCGCCGTGCTCACTCCCGCCCAGGCGAAAAAGATATTCCCGCGCCGTGACCTTATGGCGAATAAAGGCATATTCGGGCGCGCTCTGAGTATCTGCGGCAGCCGCAATATGCAGGGTGCGGCGGTGCTTGCCGCCTCGTCGGCGCTTAGATGCGGAGCGGGTCTTGTAACTGCCGCGTTTCCCGATGCCGCCTATAACGCGATAGCCCCGAAGCTCACGGAATCATTGCTTTTGCCCCTGCCGTCAAACGAGGCGGGAACTTTCTCGTCCGGCGCGATACCCGCGCTGCTCGAGCAGGCTGAAAAATCCTCGGCTGTGCTCGTCGGATGCGGTCTCGGGCTCAATCTCCATACGAAAGAACTCGTCTCGGCGCTCGTGCAGAACTGCACAAAGCCCATGATTATAGATGCCGACGGCATAAATGCGCTCGCCGCAAATATAGATATACTGAAAAATATCAAAGCTCCCGTTATCCTCACTCCGCACCCCGGCGAGATGTCCCGCCTTACCGGCATGAGTATCGCCGATATCGAGCGCGACCGGGTGAATGTCGCCCGCCGCTTCGCCGATGAATACGGCGTTGTGCTCCTGCTCAAGGGCGCGAGCACGGTAATAGCCGGCGCGGGCAGGCGTGACGCATATATCAACGTCACCGGCAATCAGGGTATGGCAAAGGGCGGCAGCGGAGATATGCTCTCGGGCATCATTTTAGCGCTCCTCGCTCAGGGCGTGTATCCGTTTGATGCGGCGGTGCTCGGCGCATATATCCACGGTGCGAATATGGAAGGTCCTTACATCGCAATGTCGAAAAAAGGCGCGCAGA